>Ga0164306_10000079_pt1 | contig 34715 bp, 23 predicted proteins | sample Whisoiple_242_MG_FD_110213 | JGI IMG/M metagenome (GOLD analysis project Ga0164306, IMG submission 110213) | Soil microbial communities amended with fresh organic matter from upstate New York, USA - Whitman soil sample_242_MG | ecosystem: Environmental > Terrestrial > Soil > Unclassified >... | reverse complement strand
TGGCCCGCCCAAACCGCAGGCGCCGCCTCCCGGACAGCAGGCCATGCAACAGAATCCCGCTACCGCGCAAGCTGCAGCTCCGGTTCCTGAAGTGCAAAAGCCGCAGGTGACGGCCCAACTGCAGGCGCCGGCCCCCGCTCCACCTAAGAAATCTCCTTTTGCTATCGCCTCGCCCGGGGCTTCCGTGAGCGATGCCATTCATTCGGTCGCCAACAGTCACGGCACAGGCTCTACGGAATTCGGCGGCGGAGAGTATGGCAGCGGCGTTCGCCCCAAGGTTGACACTCGGGGCGGCCTGGAAATCCTGAGTGACACCATGGGCGTGGACTTTGGTCCTTATATGAAGCGGCTGAAATTCACCGTAGAGGATCATTGGGAGCCATTGATACCTGAATCCGCCTGGCCGCCGGTCAGTAGGAAAGGCGTAGTGGTGATCGAGTTTGCCATCAAGAAGGACGGCAGCGTCATGGGCATGAAATTGATCTCCGGTTCAGGCGATGTTTCACTTGACCGCGCCGCCTGGGCCGCCATCACTAGCGCGATTCCGCTGCCCAATCTCCCCAAGGATTTTGCCGGCGACTATCTCCAGATTCGCGGGCGTTTCTACTACAACCCTGATAAGAACGGCGTGGAATAGCCGGACTTTATGTTTTAGGACTTACTGCATCCCACGACAGGGTGGAGCAGGTCTTTAGACCTGCGGTAAAGCCGATAAATCCTCCGGCTTCAGCCGCTGAGGGTGACATCGCGCACGGATACACAATAAAAAAGGTATAGCCTTCACCGCTGACGCTGCATCATCTTCATGAGTGTGCGTTGCGCAAAGGGCATATAGACCAGCGCAGCACATGCGCCCAGGGCAAACCCCAGACCGATCCGGTCAGCGATGAGTAATGGAGCAAGTGCCCAAAGCATGTCCAGGGCAAAAAGCGCAGGCGTAAGAATGCGATACTTTTCTCCCAGCAGGTGGTAGTCCATGGCGGTGGCGGAAATCAGGTACAAACGCACCGCAACACCCACCAGCGATGTGGCCAGATAAACCACAAAGGCCACTGTTCCGGCGCGTCCCCAGGTGTTAAAGGAAGCCTGGTAGGTATTTTCCCAACGGAACAGGGCTGAGAGATAGAAGATCAGGTACATGACCTGAGTAAGAGCAAACAACATTCGCGCGCTGTTTCTGCTTACGCGAGGAAGGCCGGAATCCGCTTCACCCGGAGCATTCGCGGGCTGGTCCGCCGGCCCGGCTGAAGCAGGCCGGGAAGCGGGTGGTGTGACCGCCTGGACGGTCGAGCTTAAAGGCGCGGGCTGGTCAGAAACTACTTCTGCGGTCCCCAAAAAACGGTAGCCGCGCTTGGCAATGGTCTCAATGAATTTTGGATTGCTGGCGGAGTCGCCCAGCACGTCGCGCAGTTTGACCATGGCGGTGTTCAGCCCGTGATCAAAGTCGACGAACGTATCTTCCGGCCACAGACGCTGGCGCAGCTCTTCCCGCGTGACCACTTCCTTGGGCCGTTCCAGCAGCGCCACCAGCACCTGAAACGGCTGTAATTGCAGCTTCAGCCGATTGCCTCCCCGGCGCAACTCCGCAGCGCGCAGGTCGGCCTCAAAGTCATCGAATTTATATTTGGAGACCGTTCCCATGGAAAGGTGAGGAGCTGCGGCAGCAGCTGCCGCGCTAGAGTTTAGCATTTCCAACTTTGATCGCTAAGCCCATGGTAATGGATCAGTTTGAAAACTGATCCATTAGCAGTATCAGCGTCTAGCCGTCCCGTCGCGTCGGGACGCGGGCCTTTAGGCAGAGGTTCATCGCGCAAGCGATGAATAGCTCACCACACTGTACGACTACCACGCCCACAAGACCGCCTTTTTGCCCGGCTGGTTACAATGTCAGCAATGGAAGCGCGAAGACAGCAGGCACTGGGCCTGGCTTTGTTGGCCCTTATTCTAATTCTGTTTGTGCTGCTGCGCCGAGTCTGGAGCGGCGCATGAGTCTGCCTTTGCTGGTGGTGTTGCTGGGGCCAACGGCCAGCGGCAAGACCGCTCTCTCATTGCATGTGGCCGGGCGACTGCAAGGCGAGATCGTAAGCTGCGATTCGGTCGCCGTCTATCGCGAGTTCGAAATTGGCACGGCCAAGCCATCTCACGAAGAGCGCCGGCGCGTCCCGCACCATCTGATTGATATCGCCGGGCCTGACGAAGCCATTACGGCTGGCGGCTATTCACGCCTTGCCCGCCAGGCAGTGCGCGAGATTGCGGCGCGAGGGCATTTGCCGATCGTCGTCGGTGGCTCCGGTCTTTACCTGCGCGCCTTGCTGGAAGGGCTTTTTGCGGGGCCGCCACGTTCAGAAGCATTGCGCACGCGCCTGCGACAACGCGCGATGGAACGCGGAGCAGATTATCTGCATAAGCTCCTGCGCCGGCTCGACCCGGCCGCCGCGCAAACCATCCATGCCAACGACGTTCCCAAGGTTGTGCGCGCGCTGGAAGTCAGCATTAGCGCGCGGGCTCCGATGACCGGTCTCTGGCAAAAAGGCCGCGATCCACTCCTCGGCTTTAACATTCTCCGCATCGGCTTGAGTCCTGACCGGGAAGCCCTCTACCAGCGCATTAATCATCGAGCGCGCGAAATGTTCTCTTCCGGCATTCTGGAGGAAACGCGCACCCTGGCTGAACGTTATGGCGCCTCTGCGTGGCCGCTCAGCTCTCTGGGCTATAAACAGGCAATGCAACATCTGCGCGGAGAGATCTCATTGGAGCAGGCCATCGCGGCGGCGCAGCAGGGACACAGAAACTATGCCAAGCGGCAGATGACCTGGTTTCGGCGGGAACCGGACGTTCATTGGACCACAGGCTTTGGTTCAGATCCCGCGGTGCAAAAAGAACTTGAAGATTTGATCAGCGCAAAAGTCCGGACTTGAGGGCCTGAAGCGGCCCTATTGCAAGCTGCTGCTGGAATTCACTTCTGTTTACAGCAGCATTCCTGTCCGGTTCCAGCGCGTATGGGAGAAGAAGTTGCCGGCAATGGAAGCGTAGAAAGAAATCCGGTGGCCCATGTTTTCATCCAGCCAGCGCGACGTGGGCGCGTCATACGACCAGTACACGAAGAGGGGCTCGCCAATCACGTTTCTGACCGGCACAAAGCCCCAGTCACGGCTGTCGCTGGAGTTGTCGCGATTATCGCCCATAACAAACAGCTTGCCTTCAGGCACAACGATCGGCCCCCAGCTCTCTTCCGGACTGTGCACAGGCGCGTGGTGCACAGCGTAGGGTTCTGGCACCGGCTGCGAATTTACGTACAGCACGCCGTTGCGGATCTCCAGCCGGTCTCCTCCCATCGCAGCCACGCGCTTGAGAAAAGTTTCCGATGGGTCCTTGGGATAACGGAAGACGATGATGTCTCCGCGATGAATGGCCTTGACCGCGGGCAGCCGCCAATGGACCAATGGTATTTCCGGCCCATAGAGCAGCTTGTCCATGAAAAGATGATCGCCCACCAGGATGGTGCCTTCCATGGACGCAGTGGGCACCACTGAAGCTTCGCCCACAAAAATCCGCACTCCCAGAACGATTGCACCCAGAAAAATCAGACGGCGCATGGAAAAATGCCACGACCACCGCTTTCCTGCTAAAGGCCCTACGGCGTTGGGAGTATTGGCGTAAGCTGCGTTGGCGTAAGCTGCGTTGGCATCCGCCGGACCGCCTTCAGGCATGAGGCCTTGTCCAACAGCAGATGCATTTCCGACCGCAAATCCATTTTCAACCGCAGACGCATTTCCGACCGCAGGCGCATCTCCAACAGCAAAAGCATTGCCAACCGCAGGCGCATCTCCAACAGCAGAAGCATCTCCAACAGCAGAAGCATCTCCAACAGCAGAAGCATCTCCAACAGCAGAAGCATCTCCAACAGCAGAAGCATTGCCAACAGCAGACGCATTGCCGGCAGGACCATTTTCAACCGCGGCCGACGATTGAGTGGCTGGATTCGCCGTGCCAAGCCGTTCGCAGAGGTCAAGTGAGAGCATAGGAACGAAGGGGGGAACCCGCATTCTTCGCCAGGACGCTCTTAGCCACAATCAGGTGAATACCTGCTGTTGACGAACAATCGGCCATGCCCGTACGGCGATTTGCCTGATGCCCCTGAACCGGCCAACTTAGCCGGCCGCCATCTAACGCTGGCCTCAATAGAGAAAGCCACCGGTGATCCATGCTGCTTTTGCTGGAGAAAACCACCGATGATTCATGCTGCTTTTGCTGGAGAAAGCCACCGATGATCCATGCGATCTCGATCGCTCCTTCTATTCCGAGACTTTGCTATGCAGGCTGGCACCTGGAATACAGTCTCTGAATACAGGTCTCTGAATACAGTCTCTCAATCAGAATTGCTCTGCTATAATGAATTTCTACCCTCGCCATCCGCATTGGATGGCTCGCGTCGGGGAGTGGCTCAGCCTGGTAGAGCACCTGGTTCGGGACCAGGGGGTCGGAGGTTCAAATCCTCTCTCCCCGACCAATATTTTCAATCACTTACAATCAATTTCTGGTCCGCCGCCCTCAGCGGTGTGGTCGATTTTGAGGCTGTGAGAGCACCAAAGATCAATAAAGTAAAGATTTTCTTATAACGTCATCGCGAACCGCGCGGTCCACCTTTTGGATATGAATGGATTCAGATCACAATACCCGTTCGGCGCGGCCAGCCGAGTATTGATACATTTGGCGGAAAAACTCGTAGCGTTGCAACGGAACACCCGAGGCGAAGTTTCTTTCCGGGTAATGCTGGCGCTCCCCCCAGATATCCCAAAGTAATCCTAATTTCTGAGTCTGTAGAAGTTCATCGACAAGCTCCTGTCGCAAGAACATGTGGTGCTCATAATCCGGATACTCTCCGCTTGAAGTCGCAACACTGCAGAGTTTTCCTTGCTCGTTTCGCATGTCCCAGTTCGGAAGATCCAGCCAGAGCCGAAAATGACTTGCCAAGTATTTTCCGGGCACTTCTCCGCTTGATCTTTTCAGGTTTCCTTCCGAAGAAAATTGATTCTCACGCAGGGGAAGATAGATGGGAAAGCGCTCAAGAATTTCTACTGTTTCGTGCGTTGGCCTCTCAGAACCGAGCACACGCTTCTCATCTCCAAAATGTAAAATGAAACGCAAATTAAACCGTGGATCATCCTCAGCGACTTTCCTTTGATATTTACCGATGACAAAATCAACAGTCCTGAGTTCGTCATCAGCGAACAAGTCGGACCACGGAATCTCTCCCGCGAATGTGAGATGATCCTCCGCCCAGCCCGGAAGCAGGTTTCGGGACAGAGGCTCTTTGCGAGCCAAATGAATGAAACGTTCTACGTCTTCTTGAAGCAAGAGGAACGCACGAATTCTTACGAAACTGGTTCTTTCAAGCTGCTTATTGTTTTGATGTCCGCCGCTGTTAATTAGCAACCACGGGCCGGGCTCCGGTCCGATTTGTTTCGGTATTAAAAATGTTCCGAAATTGGGCACCGGCCCGCTTTTTACCCATGCTTCAACAGTTATAGAGCTGTCTGAAAGAAGATTAGGGATGAGCCGCAGACGATGCGGAGGATCAGGGAAACTGGGATCAATATCGACATCCCAAGGGCGCTCAGCATGATCGCTCCATCGGCTTTTTAATAAGCCTTCGTCTTGTCGAAATCCATACAACTCGAAATATGCAATTCGGGCATACTTTTTTCCATAACGCTCTGTTTTTCGTTCACCTCTCATTTCGGCACGAAACTCGGAGCTTGCAATTTCTTTATCAACTTGCCCAAAGGCTTCGAGAGTGTACCCAAGCTGATATAAACGCCAAACAACCTGACCTGTGGCCTTTGTGAATTCGGGATGCTCTTGATAGTTGCCTCGTTCAGGCACGAGCCGCCCGAGAGTGTAATTAGCAAAATCAAAGCCTAAGGGCGAGTTGCCCTCGCGATACTTATCTGAATTGGGATCTTTAATCACTTTCCATTGCCTTATTCCACCGTCTTGAAATGGCGGGTTTGTGCGTTCCACCTCCTCCTTACTGAGAAGTGACTCAGAATGCAGTAGCGCAATCTGGATGATCCGGCGGGCATAGTCGCGTGCCAACACATGAGTTGTTCCGTGTGGCGCGGCCTGGGCAAACATTTTGTTATAAATATGCTTCGCAAATGCGGGCAGGGCTTTCTGCCTAAATATGATGCGCTTCGGTCGACAATGCAGGGCCATGCAAACCCCGTAGGACGCTGCCAACATCCTTTCGGAGACGTATGGATCATTTATCATCAGTGCATTGAGCGTAAGCACAAACAGTGAACCAGCATCGCGGCGACCGAACCAATACAATGCGCGAGTAGCTTTGTCACGGATTTCAAGAACCGTGCTGGTAAGGAGCCACATCACCCAAATCGCACGTAACCGTTCGGCCTTGCGATCCCACCGGTATCTTCGGTTATGCCATCGTTTTTCTAGATAATCCAGATCCCGGATGCATTCGTCCCGGTCATGCCGGACCCATTCCGTCCAACGCAAATCACGATCAGGAAGTGTCAAATGGCGCAAAGTGCGATCAAGGAACTCAGCATTAAGGGGGTGAGAAATTGCACCACGAGTCTCGTGCAATCGGTGAAATAAATCGCGGCGCCACCCCCTTGCAGGATTCACCAAAAACTGTGCGATCTCTGTAACTGTCGTTGCATCAAGATATGTGCCCTCCAGATCTGCTGCTATCCGCAATGCTCTTGTCCGCAGTGGCTCGTCGAGCATCGGCCACAACTGCTGCGAAGGAAGCCGGCGTGGTATGAGGGCAGCAAGTGCTCGAAATAAATCTCCGCTAAGAGGATGCTGGTTAGGACCGGCTTCGTCCAATGCTTCAGTGGTAACCGGCTCCTTTAGCCAGGAGGCTAAGTCTGCTCGGCCGTACCGCCCAAGCATAGCATTAGCAATGGTGAGCGCCCGAGCAACTTCATTTGCCATCTCCTTTATCAGCCTCTTAAGCCCACTCCTTTACAGAGAAATCCCGCCGTGCTTTAAAGAAAGGGCGCGCTTTGTCGAGCACCGGCCAAAAAATAAGTTCTGATGAACAAACCAAAAGACATTTCAATAGCAGAATGGGAAGAAATCATCCAACTACCAGAAATCAGAGAATCATGGGGGCTCCAGGACGAGACAGCAGAACAATTCGCCGACATGGTGTTCGGAGCGAAGTTTGATTTCGTGAGCGGCGGGCCTGGGTATGCTGGTGACCTTTATGTCATCCACGGTGACGCTTTGAGCAGTGAACCCATGACTCTTATTCGAAAAAATGGGCGGCTGGAAGTTGTGTGATCTGATTGGTTCACACGCCTTTGAATAGTTCGGAGAGCGTTATATTGAGAGCCTTCGCGATTTTATTTGTCATCGCCAGGGTGATGTTCTTCTCGCCTCGCTCGACCGCTCCCATGTAGCTGCGGTTGAAGCCGCACTCATGCGCGAACGCTTCCTGGGAAAATCCCTTTTTTCGGCGCAATTCGGCGACACGTTTTCCAAGTTTTTTATGGACCTCTTGCATCCCCGGAATTGTCCGTGTATGCTCTCCGGCCAGTCCACATCCTATAGGATGCCTTCCTATAGGGAGATTACCCTAATTGGACGAGCAAGGAGAACTTCCGGATATGAAAAAATTGTCAGTCGTTTCTGTTGTTTTGCCTCTCTGTTCCATTCTATGCGTTGCAATCGCGAGTTGCAGCGGCGGCAGCAGCGGCATGGGCTTTACGCCACCTCCGCCAGCACCGATAAGCGTTTCCATCTCGCCCACTTCGGCTACTGTGCAATCGGGAAACACGCAACAGTTCACCGCTACCGTTACAGGAAGCGCAAACACGGCCGTCACATGGTCTGCGAGTTCCGGGACCATCTCATCGTCCGGCCTCTACACCGCGCCGAGCGTCGGTGCGAACACTCCGGCGACCATCACTGCAACCGCCGAAGCAGACAGTTCCAAATCCGCATCGGCGTCAGTTACCGTTACGCCTGCTCCGCGAACAATCACCAGCATAGGTCCGGCAGGGATCTTCTTTGATCGGGATCTGGCGACATTGAGGAATATTCAGGTGAATGGTACGGGGTTTCTCGTGGGCGATCATGGAAAGTTTTCGCCTTCTCTCTTTGTCGGCAGTGCGCTGCTGGTGAACCTAAACCAGATCGTCTTCTCAATCGGTCTCGACACCCATCACTGGTCTCCGGGATGGTTTTCGCTCCAAATCTGCAATTCTGACGAGAGCCTGTGCTCGAATGCGATGGACTTTGCCTTCTTCGGAAACCAGAACACCTTGGCGACTTCCGGGACGGAACTCTTCCAACTCGACCAACGGCAGGGCCTTCCTGCCGGGCAGAACGGCTTCCTTCGCAAGTTTACCCCCGCAGGCGTTGCGGAGAGCAGCTTCTTTATTCAGGTATTGAACCTTGGAATCGCTTTTGATACGTCCACAAATCAATTTGACTTCAGTTTCGTCGCTGGAGGTTCTGGAAGCATTTTCACCTATGACATCAATGGAACAGCGTTGAACGGCGTGGGTGCCGGAAGCATTCTGCCGGTTGCGGTCGCAACGAATGCCGACATTAGCTGCTTCACGCAATCGACTTCCGCGACGAATGGCTTGGGCTGCTTCGATACGGCACAAGTGAGTCCCACCATAACCTTCGCTGCTGCCGGCCAAGAGGCGTGGTCGCTTGCAATGACGGCTGGCTGTGGCGGCAATGATGCATTCGTGATGGATCGGCAAGGAAGCGGAAGCGGTTTGCAGTTAAGCCGGTTCGGAGTATCGAAATCAGGAGGCGTTGCGACCATAACCCCTGCTGGTTCGCTTATGCTTACCAAATTCACCCCGGCAGATACGCTACGAGCAGCCCTTCCATCTTCGGGTGGATGGCATATTGCCGTGCTCGACACTGGAGCCCACGCATGCACGGTGGCAGTCATGGCGCCCATACTCAACGCCGACCAGAGTGTCTCGTATAAATTGGAATTGGTGGACGGAACAACCATGCAACAGGTTGGCAGCCCAATCGCATTGCCTGCAAACTCGTTCCGCGTAGCTGCGGACAACACACATCAGGCATTTATTGTGGCGAGTGCTGATGCTCCCGCCATACTCACGCGCTTTACCAAAGTGGATGCCGCAACCGGAGTTACGAGCCAGCTTTCCGCAACGACTCCCTTATTGGCAGTTGGACTCCTGGTTTCCGCAGACGGTACGAAGATTTACGCGGCGCAACGTGATCAGTTGGCCGTCTTGAACAATCAATAGCGGTTCCAAGGAGGACCTCATAATTCAGACGGGCAGCGCCCGGTGTTAGAGCACCGAGCACCAGCCCTAACCAAAGTGCCTAACGGGAGGCAACAAATGGCTGCACAAGACGTTACCAAAAAACTGCATGTTTATCACATTCTGTATCGCCTCAACCTGTCTTTCACAAACATCGTTGGCCACTGCCGCGCGTTGCAGGAAGCGGGGAGCCTTACGGCAAAATCCTCAAAAGTATTTCAGGGATATGTGCAGGAATTGCAAGCGGAAATCAATCAGGAACTGCTGGAGAGGATGCACGACGACGAACTAGAGGATTGGGCCCGCTTCGGCAAAATCCGGCAGGCCGAAGAAAAGCGGCTCAGAGATCCAGATGACGTATTTCTTCAGGCCGCGGAACGGCGTAAGGAACTGGCTGGACAGAGGCAGCGGAGCGCCACTCTTAGGAAAAAAGGGGAGCGCCGCCCGAAACAGTGAATAAATTGGTGCGGAATCGTGCGTTTTGTTATTCGTCGAGGCGGCTTTATGCAGGAAAAATGCGGCTCCGACACAAAATGAGTGCAAATTTCTGAAAGTAGGAACCCATTTGGACGATTTTAAAAATTGCACTCGAAATGTGGCATATAGGAGGGGTATTTTGTGATTTTGCAGGGATGATTCTCGCTTAGAATCCGTGCCCAAGCCGCTACTTGCGGTCTTGGAGAGGCACTGTGAAAGCGAAGATCATGCTGGGCGTATTGTTGGTGGTCCTGGGAACGGCTTTCGGCGTAGCAAGGCAGCTCAGTGGTGAACCCGAGCCTCCATGCTTACCCGGCAGACCCTGCATACCCGGCCGGTAACTGCGGACGTGGCGCTTCAGGTCCGCAGAAAGGAAAAGCGGTTCTGTTGGCGCTATGAAAAATTATTTGAGCAGCACAACTCTGGCGATGTGGATCACCCTCTTTGCCAGCCAGGTGATTCTTTGTCTTTGCATCGTCAAGAAACGCTTTTGGCGACGGCTGTACTGGTTCTCAATGTTCGTCTTTGTCTTTACGGCAAAGGATCTGCTGCTTTTTGTCCTCGCGTTTTGGGGAAGTTATGAGGCGTATTATTACGCCTTTTACGCAACTGGCTATGTTGAATCGGCTCTCGCCTTTTTCACGCTCGTGGATTGTGGCCGGCAGGTTCTGCCAGGACTCGACCTGCCAAAAAAAGAAAAGGCATATACATGGCTCGGAATCGCCCTTGCGGCGGTAATCATTTTCACCGTCGTATGGCCCCTGCCGTCCATTGCCAATGAAAGGAAAATTGCCGTCGGCGGCTATCTTGTGATAGCGGTCGTTTTCATCTTCATTGCCGCTTATTCCCGTTACCTCGGCCTCTATTGGTCGCGGCTCTTGGCTGGAATCACGGTCACGCTCGGCTCACTATACTTAGTCGAAGGTGTAGCCAGTGCGATCACCGGCCACTATCCTCCGGCGCTGGTAGCGCACGTGCGCCAAATCCGGCAAATTGCCAACATCCTGGCGGTCATCTCCTGGATCGTTGTCATTCTCTCTCCGTGGGGAGAGCGCGTACTCACCGAAGAAGGCCTGCGGAAGATCGAAGCGGCGTTCGCCAGGATCGAAGCCAGCCTCGGCGGAAGGGGCGGAGCCGCATGACGCCCGTAACGATTACCCGGCGCAAGATGCCGCTCGACGATCTGGTCGTCAGGGTCTATCACCTGGAATTGTCAGAGTGCAGGGACTTTGCTGAGTTCAAAGAAGGCGTCCAACTCCTGCTTCAGAATGTAGATGAGGTGCTGGATATACTCGGCTATTACCAGCCTTTTGAGCGCAGGGTTGCGAGGGCTGTGGATGACCTAAAGAAGAGCGCCATCTCCTTAAAAAGCCTCTGCGCTGAAATTCCGGAATCGTTTGACGACCCGGAAGGATGGCGCGGGATTGCCTTGCAAGTCATTGCCAATTACGAGCAATTTCGGATCGAAGCGGGTTTGCTTTATCAAATTGCCGTGCCCGATGCGACCTTTGGAGTGCTGCGGGCTGCCTTGTGAAGAACGATGATTAAAAATAAATACAAGAAGATAAAGATTTCCCCCGCAAATGAACGTGCTCCGTTAGCGTCCAATGTCGGTGCGGTGCTGCTCGACCTTCACAGCGCTTTGCGAAAAGCCGAACGGTGCAGGATACTCTTAAGGCAATTGGGGTATTCAGAAAAACGATGGCAAGAAATCGTTAGGGACGTGAGTCCCGAACTGAGATTCATGGTTCGGCCGCAAGTGCTGGACGCGATCATTACCTACTTGCGCAGTGTAGGCCAGCCGGTAAACAGAAAGACCTTGGCTCAGGTCCTCCATTCACAAAGAACTGCTCCTTTAATGCGCATCAAACAAACAATTACCGTTTACCTGCGCAGCGGGAATCTAAAACTCTTCGAACAAAATAAAATCGGTCTCCCGGATTGGAAGCACAAAAACAGGTAACAATGATCTCCAGAAGTTAGTATGGAAAGCTGTCTTTAGACCTGAGACATTTACGTCCAAAATCAATTACTTGGTTAAATGATTCCGCTCGGTTATGCATCTCCTCATTTTGCACGGTATATCGTAACTGTCTTTTGCTGGAGAACTGTTCCCGACGAATTCTTTGCAGTAAATGTCACGGCAAAAGGACCGTAATTTGTCCCCGCATCTCGCCACGTCCATCCAGAGAGATCGACAGATGCTTCTTTATGATCAACATTGTCGCTCATCAAGTTAAGTTGCCCGCCGTCTACGCTCCAATACATCTGATATGACGACAAAGACATGTTTTCCAATCGAGCTTTGAAAGGCTGTGTTCCTGATAGTACAGAGCCATCGGTGGGCCACCATACGCTGAGCGTTGGCTTAAGCACATAGATAGTGACTGCTTTTTGTTGGACCGTATGGCCAGGAGCATCTTGGGCAATAAAATTTACCGAAAATGGTCCGAACTTGTCGCCTGCGTCCCGCCACGTCCATCCAGATAAATCGACTGTAGTCTCCTTATGATCTCCTCCCCTCGAGTTGTCACTCATCAAATTCAACTGACCGCCATCAACCGCCCAATACATTTGGTAGCATGTGAGCGAGATATTCTCCATCCTGGCCTTGAATGGCTGAAGACCTGAGAGAATCGACCCGTCAGTAGGCCACCAAATATTCAACGGCGCAACCGCGAGGCCGCTACAGCCTGTGCCAGGCTGGGCAACGAACGAAAAAGAGTTGGTAGTCAAACCTGTTCCGCCATCCCAAATTTCAAATCCGGCTTCGGCTGAAACGAGAAACCCGGACGAATCGAGATATCCTCGGCGTACCGCATCGTTGATGAAGGCAAGAATATTGAACTGCTGCACGCCGTTGTTCGTAATCGACGGCGGATTGGGTGTGTTGAGCACGTAGCTAACAACTTTCCAAGGGCGATTGTTTGCCAAATCCGGCGAGGCAAGCCAAACGTCCCAAGTAGCATTGTTCAGAGGAAATGCAGTTTCTTCGGGTTGCTGCGACATTGGTGATGTAAGCGGGTGGATGTCCCCGGTGTGTTTAAGCCAGATCATCAGTTCAGTGCCATCTGGCATTGCGCCAGCCGGCACTTGCCGTTGAGAGTTAAACCACAGATCATATGCGACATCGTAAACGTCCGTTGACGAAGGCGTCTGCGTTTGCCAGTCGCTCACGGCACTGAAAATATCTGTGACTGCCAGAGGAAGGTTACTGCTGGTGTCCGTGCAGTCCGACGCATTAGAGAAATGGCAGCCTCGATATATCGAGGGATATGCCCCAGGAGAGTTGCTGTCCGGGTGATTTGTACTGCGGGTAATCCCTGATGATGAAACCGTGAAACCGGAGGTGGTAACCGTGACGCATAGTTGCTGGTCTGATCCAAACCGATTCGTTTGTATGATGTAGTCGCCGCCATTAATTGTGATGTGGCTCTTATCGAATGCGTTACACATCTGGGCATGCGCATTGCTTGTATAGAGACAGGAAACGACAAGAGCCATAAGCGTGTAGGCAACAAGTCTCGTCCGCATAAAACGCGCAAATCGAGCACAAAAGAACATCATGGCAATCCCTCCGAATATCATTGGCAGGTCTTTGAGATGGTCTGCTGAGTAGCCATGCAGAGCTACTTACAATCGACATTGGTATATGGGAAGCGACTGTGTTCCGTTCTGATGTCTCGCGCTTACAAAGATTGTTGAAGAGAGGCGAATCAGCCGACAAGTCTCCTGATTTAGAGAACTCTAATTTTTTGCAAACGCGGGGACAATTTGTTTAAAACTATTGAAACGAGAGGCTTTGACCGATACAAGTTCAACTACAGTGTCCGACGGTGTGCTGCCCAGACAATCTCAAGTCATTTGATCTACGGAGTTAATGGTATACAGCGTGAGGTAGACCCGCTGAGTTTGCATCAGGTGCTCAAGCCGGTCGAACTCTGGAATCCACAGTTCATTCTGTAACGTTTTGCTTCTGTGAATCTCTGAGAAATCGCTTCGAAATGGGGCAAATCATGGCCTTTTCGTTTTGGCAAAGGCTCTGCCGGGCGCGTTCGGTTCTTTGGCTCTGGAACGAATGCAGAAAAAGATCGCAGCTGCGGCAACGGGCAGTATACTGTCTCTGCCGGGAACGCAGAATGGAAACCCCGGTTTCCATGAAACCAACATACGACAAGCCCGACGATCTTGCACACATTGTGACGTGCCCGAGGTGCTGGAAGCGGAACCGTTTACATCGCCGAATCGAGCAAGGGGTCTATAGATGTGGCTCGTGCCGCGCGGAACTTCTAGATCTATCTGATGAAACCGATTGGAGCACGCGGAATAACACTACCGACGTGCTGAAGGAAATCGGCTGGTATCCTGATGCGAAGACGAGACGTGAGATTACGACTTACAGCTGGAGAATTGCGCTGATCTTATCGTTTCCAGAAGCCATTGATCCTGCACTGAAGGGGATCTTCGAGTCACCTGGGGAATTTCATAGCGGCCCGCGTCGACTTACGAGTCTACTGTGCGCGATTCCCAACACCCTGCTGACCGCCGATATCACGGACTTGATCGTCATAGCGTCGAGCTATGAAAGCCATCAGAAGGACTTTCGATTTTGGGATTGTTACTACTCTGTAGAACAATCAGACGCTGCACTGCGTGAGCTTTGTGATCTGGTTACACCAATTACGTCAAACGTCTTGCACCTAGCAAAGGGCAAGAAGCGGATAACAATTCCTATGTCTGACGACGACGGGCGCTCCTGGGAGGACTGTGTGGACTTCGATCTGCAACGCAAATTGGCGGCTCAAGAGTTGGAGCGACGCGGCAATCCGCCGTATCAACCGCTTGCGTACTTCCCTTGAGTTGAGGCCGTAGGAAAAAACGACGCGTAGCAGACACTTCTGCGCCTGTCGGTCGATATTGACTCGGCAAGCCTGGAAAATCATAACTTCGGGGCGCTCTCTCCCCGTAAAATCCCGCTGCCTTTCCACCGTCTTTGCCGTGTACCTCTGCGCCGCAAGGCTCCGTTGTACGTTCAGCACTGAACATTCAAGAAAGTGTGCGGGTGGAATTGTCTCAACGACGGGGGTCACCTCATAAGGCTGTAGATGAATTTGAGGCGGCGAAAGCCTCCAAATTCAATAAAGAACAATAGATCACAGCTCGTGGCGCGCAAAAGATTCAATATCAATCACTTAGAAACAACAAATTTCAATAGGTTTCAATAAGCCTTGGAATCTGGTTCGGGACCAGGCGCTCCACCCCGACGGCTCTGGTGGAACTCCTTTAGATTCAGCAGCAGAAATTTTCAGGGTGTTGAAGGCTGTTGAAATGCGAGGTTTTCGCAGCTACAAATTCGACTACAGTTGCGGTTCCCGCTGCCGCGCCGACTCTAACTTGCATTCAGTCTAAAAGCATTTAGAAGACTGGGTCGAAGATAGGCCCTCTGGTTTTGCACCAGATGCCTGGCCATAGTCTTTGCTGCAAAAGCCCGTCAGATCGCCGAAAAACATATAATGTCGCCCGTGAATTCAACGGGGCAAAATCCGGAGCAATCTGCTTGATCAACTGCTGAATACGTTGAGCGACGTGCTCGACATCCGAGAGATATTCGAATCGCGTCTCGCAGGTTGTGCAGCCCGGCTGCGAAAACCTCAAAGATCACAAGCAAGTTTTCGAAGGGGTTCTCGTTTCGAGCGCCCTTTCTGGGCAGGAGATCACCTTTCTCACCGATGGAATATGACTTCTAACTTCCAAAAAGCTTCTCTAGAAACAGATTGCCTTCTTTCGTGAGTGCCGGGGACTTCTCAAAAGCACGCACAGACGAGATCTCATCGTTGATTTTATCGATTCGGCGCGTAGCGAAAGCATGATCCATTTCGAGTCGCGTTCTTGCACGATTTGCTGCCACATCCAGCGAAGTACGTGGAAAACATATGGACCGTGCAAAATCCCTTGGGCAGGCCTTGGCTGTTGCTTCCATGGCGAGTACATAGACCAGTTTGAAAGCTGATCAACCAGTGGGCAACAAAATCTCAAATAAGGTCAGCATGCAGATGCATCGTTTCGTGTATAAGACTCTCCGCGACACGTAGTACCGACCGTCGGTCAACTCGAGCGGGAACAGAGACAAAGATCGAGAATGGGATTGCTGGATCGTGAAACTCACGTCATAGTCCTCATATTCAGTATCGAGAATGTGGCACCGCCAAACGAGTTCTGCAACCGCTGCGAACAATGAAGTACAAGGTTGATAGTACAGATTGAGCACCACCCGGTAGTGAATGCTCCCTAGAAATGAGACACATAGACTTGTGACACTTCGCAAGGGCTGGTGAGGTCTATTATCTAAAAACTTTCTAATATTTGAGCAAGTAAGAGTTTATTAAACTTGATGAGAGTACTTTGCTCTTGGAAGTCTTTCTATCCCATTTTGAAATAGCAAAGAAAAAAAGCAAATATTTCTTGACAAGTAATATATCTTTCTAGCATCTTAACGCCAACAAATCGGACCAAACCAGATTTGCAAAAGGAATTCCTCACCTAGCAAAGTGAATATGCCTATGGTCAAGATAATGCATGGTTACTCTGCGAGCATCTCACCTCCGTGGGGTATTTTGGAACGTCTTATCGTACCTAACCACCTTGCTTTGATTCTTCGCGGGGAGCAAACGCTTGCCTATAACCCCGAATTTAACATTTGGCATCGTTTGGATGATATGACTGCCGAGGCGCTTCGCTGGCTGCGCGCAAACCGCCCTCGCGTTGAATTGGCGGCCCATTTGGAGAAGCGTTTTCGTCTTGCGCATGGCACGGGAAAACCCCGGTTGCAGCAGCTTGTGAAATGGAGCATCCTGCGCCGCCTGCTCTATCTTGACCGGGAGCGCAAAGCGGCTCCAGTTGTTTTTTCCAAAAACCCTCTCGCTACTGTCTATTGGATTTGCACCCAGGCCTGCAACCTTCGTTGTACTTATTGTTACCAGGAAGCGACGGTTGCCCGTCCTCATGAACTATCAACCGCGGAAGCCATTGATCTTATAGATCAAATCGTGGAAACAGGGGCCAAATCTGTGGTGTTCACCGGCGGAGAACCTTTTGCCCGCCGGGATCTGCTGGAAGTAGCAAGGTATGCCAGAGCACAAAAACTCCAGACGTGCATTATTACCAACGGCCATTATATTACTCGCCAAAACGCGGAAGAAATAGCGGGAATTTTCCACCGAATAACGATCAGCCTTGATCACGTAGTCCCCGAGCACCATGATTCCCGCCGCGGCAAAGGATCATGGAAGCGGGCCTGGGATGCGATCGAACTGCTCACGGCCCTTAACGTCCGGGTAGATGTGAACTCAACTCTTTTCCGCGACGGTCTTTCCGACCTTGCGGAACTGGTGCAATTGAAACGGAAGCAGGGTATCGGCGAACATCGTATTGTTCCCCAGTTTCCCCTTGGCCGGGGAGTTGACTATCGGAAAGATGAGCTCACACCTACGGAGTTGGTGCAGCTGAATGACCATTTGGACCAGGTCAAGCGCACCGTGAGCGAACCGGCGAATCCTGTCGCCGCTCCTGCAAAAGCTAGTCCTAAAGGGATACGGCGCTCCCATTGCGGCGCCGGACTGTCAGAGGTCTCGGTTGACCCTGAAGGCTGGGTTTATCCCTGCCGTCTGCTTCAGGACGCCCCGTTCAAAACAAAGAATATCCGCGACGAGCGCCTGCGGGAGATTTACCGCACAGATCGGACTCTCCAAACCATCCAGAGCCGCACTGTTGAGAGGCTTCATCCGTGCAAGACCTGCATCATTAAGAACGATTGCGGCGGAGGCTGCCGGGGCATCCATGTGTCCTTCAGCCATGAGCACATTCGTTCCTATCCTTTGTTCTGCGCACATCTCCGGCGCGCTTTCGAAGTGAAAGCCTGGCGGAGCACCGGGAAAGTGCCCGCTTATCGTGAAACCGGCTTCGTGGGAGAGCTGTTTTCCACGACGCAATTTGTGCCGGTAGAAAGTCTGGTCAAGCCTTCATGAAGATCAGGCACAGTTCGCGGGTGATATGGGATGTGGTGGACGGCCAGACGACCCTGTGCGACCTCGAGTCAGGCGAGATCTTCGAGCTGACGGAAACAGGCGCCCTGATCTGGAAGGCGTGCGACGGCAGCTCCCTGGAAGAAATCGTGCAATCTCTGCGGGAAACCTATAGCGACGCCGAGCCGGAAAGGATCGCCGCAGATGCGAACGGCTTTATCTACACGCTGGAACGCGCCGGGCTGGTGCAAATTGAGGCGGAAACAGCCGCCCCGGGGCAAGGAGATTAAGCTTTATGTCCGTCACGATCACGCACTCTTGCATCACTTGTGGCGCCTGCGAATGGGAATGTCCCAATGAAGCTATTTCTCCGGGCATGCCGCGGCCTGTGGTCAATGAAGATTCGTGCACCGAATGCTATGGCTCTTTCGGCGAGAGCCAATGCATCGTCGTGTGTCCCGTGGCCGCCATCAAGGTGAATGTTGAACCTGTAGATTCGCTCGCCGATCGTTTCCAGAGACTCCATCCCGGCCGGGAGATGCAAGATACCTGGGTCTGGCGGCGCCTCGCGCCCGAAACTCCGATAAGTCCGGGAACGGAAAACCGGCAATGATTAGGTTTTTGGCTCTGCAACTACCTTGCAGCAGGTTCTGTGCTTCGCGCCAGGTCCGCTGCCAAAACTAAAACAACCTGCCGCTTGCACGGCAGCACTACTCTAAGGCGCAGCACCAACCTGAGGAAATTTCACATGAAAGCATATTCAACACCTCAACTTCGAATTGCCAACCTGTCCCTTTCTGCCACGCAGATTCTGGATGCCGCATTCTTCGAAACACCCATCGTTCCGGAGCCAACCTGCGGGTGTGTCTGTGGCGAAACATCTTGCGTGGGCAGTGGCGGGACTGGGACCGGCCCCGCTTAATCCACACTGGGTGCACGGACAGCTTTCCGGCTGTCCGTGCGCCGCCGGTGGGATCAAAACCACAACGTAACTCATCTCAAGGAGGAGTGACCAATGAGCACATACTCTTCACCCAAATTGCGCGGTGATTCTTTATCGCGCTCCGCTACGCAAATCCTGGATGCGGCGTTTTTCGAAACATCCGCCGTAGACGTGCCGATGTGCGCCTGCGCATGCGGTGAAACCGGCTGCATGGGCGGCGGCACTGCCACCGATGCCGGCAGCGTATAGCTGACGAATTGTCAGGTCAGGGCCGCGTGTCCCCTGCGGTCACGCGGCATTGACCTGCTTTGCACAATCCAAAAATGAGGAGACCAGAATGGCCCCACTTGTAGGATTGAATCTGGCTACGGACAGCACTTTTGTTTCAGCAATCAAACCCCTGGTCTCTGACGGACTGGTCGAAGCCCTGGAATGGGACATTGACTCCCCATGGGTCGTCAAAAGGGATGACCCTGAGCTGCCTCAGTGGATCACGAAACTTCTCGACCTTTACTCATCCAACGGACGCCTTTACGGACATTGCATCTGGCTCTCCATGCTAACTCCTCACCGGCAGCAGCGGCAGGCATTGTGGCTGGAACGCCTGGCCCGGGAATGTTCGCGAAGATCCTATCGTCTCGTCTCGGAACATCTCGGATTCATGGCCGCGGGGCCTTATGTGATCAATACGCTCCTTCCGGTCCCCTACGTGGAAGCGGCTGTTGCCACGGGGCGGGGCCTTCTGGAGCGTCTGGCCGAAGCTACCGGAACTAGCGTGGGCCTGGAGAACCTGGCCGGCGCTCTCGCCCCCGCTGATGCTACCAGCCAGGCTGAGTTTCTGGAAAGCATTCTTGGTCCGCAGAACGGTTTTCTCCTGCTGGATATCCACAATATTTTCGCCCAAGCCGCTAATTTGGAAATGGACCCATATGTTCTGCTGGAGGCGTTTCCTTGCGAACGCGTGCGCATTATGCACGTCTCCGGCGGGCGCTGGAAGGATGTTGCCGGAAAACCCTATCGCTTTGACGGCCATAACGGCGCGGTCCCGCAGGAAATCTATCCATTGCTCCATGCAGCCTTGGCGCGCTGCCCGAATACAGAGCTGGTCACGTTTGAGCGCCGCGTGAATTCGCTGGATACTGAATCGGAAATCACGCAAATGCAGGCCGACTATCGGCAACTCTACGAGGTGGTGAAAAGCGCGGACCAGCAGAAGACCGCGAGCGCCGCGCCGCTGGACAGCACTCCGGTTGTTCCCTTCGACGCGATCTCCACCGAGCAGGAACTGGCCGATTACGAAGATGCGCTGGTGGACGTGCTTTCTATGAACGCGCCTCCGGAGACTCTTCGCGCGGAACTGCTGGCAAGGCCGGTGGTCGCCGCGGTCCAGGATTACGTGGCCAGCATCCGGCTGCGCAATCTTCAGGCTACCTCGCTTCTGTTGCGGCGCTGGGCCAGGACTGAGGCAGAGATGGACGAGGCTGGGCTGATCCCCAAGACCGCCTGAGACGCCAGGCCATATGGCGGTATTCCCGATGTATAAAGTGCCGGGCGGTCCTGACTGGCGAGCCCGGCGCTATTATCCTTTTGGCGCCAGGCTTTGCGCCTGTTTCGAATAGCTGGACGGCTTTTTGACCGTGCTGTCTTCCAGCAGCAGGTCGTCGAGCAGGAAACTGCTGTTGCTGCCGGTGAGATAGTCATGTAAAAAGAGCGCAATTCCCGCGCTGCCTGTAGCGAAATCACAACTCAGCCGGTAGAGCTCATACCCCGGAAAAGCCATGCCGCCCGGCGTTTTGACACGGAAAAGCATGATTCCGGTGATGAGGCGCTGCAAGGCTTCAGAACACTTGGCGTGAAACGGCTCCAACTCTGCCAGCGGCAGAAGAAATTCGCCAATACCGCTTAAGCCGATAAAACGGCCGGGAGAAATCCCGTATTTTCGGCAAGCGTCGGGGAGAAGATCATTGAGGATGTTCAGATAGCGCGGATCTCCCAAGGCCCGGTAGTACCGCACCATCGCCATTCCTAATCCGGAAGACCCATATCGTAGATAGGGCGCGCCCGGCGCGCCAGGGAGTCGCCGCACTTGCAAGCTCAGGTTCCCATCAAGATTGGGCACGGTTGCAGCGATGTCGAATTCCAAAGCCCGCTTGCCCAGATCCAAGAACCTGGAATCGCCGGTGGCCAGATAAAGATACAAAAGAAAGATGCTGATCCCGCTTGCTCCATGCGCGAAGCCTAAGGCAACCGGACTGCCTGTAGGCGACCAGTGGCAATGGCCGTTTTCTTCCTGCGCGGTTGACTCGAGCATTTCCGCGGCGCGTATGGCCTGCTGCAGGTATTTTTCATTGCCCGTGTCCAGGAAAAACCGTAACTGCGCCATGCCCCAGCCGGCCAGGCCATAAAACATGTCCGGCGACTCGGCAAGGCCGGGATGGTTCCAGGTCAGCCGCATCAGCTCTTCCGCTTTTTCCTGAAGACCCAATTCCTTGAAGACCCACGCAATTCCCGCGGTCCCAAAATAGAGTCCGGGCGGATACTGTTTGGTATCGATGGGCTGGCGCAGCATCCATTCAATCGCGCGGGAAGGCACACCCCCAGTCATCTTCTTCAGGGCCCATGCCACGCCGCATGCGCCAAAGGCAATGTTGAGCGGATTGGTGAGGAAAACCTTGGGATCGGAGGGGAACAGCCGGTCCTTCCGCTCGTAGGTGGCCGACGCAAGGATATGCTCCACCACGCCATCCACGGTTTCCCGGCAGGCCTGCCGCATGTCTTCCATCGCTCCGTATTGCGGCGCCGCGGTGACCTCCATTTTTTCCAGCAGGTCGGCTGTTTCGCTCAGCGAGGGACGCAGGCGGGCATCGGAATGCATAAGGCGGAAAACAAGCTGATCGAGGCCGGAAGGAAGACTGTAATCGGCGGCAATGGATTCTAAAAACCTGGCGGGAGCCGTCGGGTCGATGACTATCATCCCATTCACGGGCAAAATGTAGCTCAGCATGGCGGCGCCAAAGGAAAAGTAGTCATGAGCGACGCTGGCCGGCAAGTTGAGGTCTGAAAGCGAAGCAAAGCCGGGCGTCAGAAGGTAACTTGGGCGGTCGACCGCCGTGTCGAACGCGGCCTCAAAATCGATGAGCTTCAGGGTCTCGCCATCGCTGCCGACCAGCACATTGTTATGCGAAAAATCCATGAACATGATGCCGCGTTCGTGCAGCTTAGCGAGCATTCGCGCGACGCGCAGGAAGATCCGCTTGTATTCCCGCCAGAATGCTTCCACCTTCTCGCGGGTCGGCTCAGTCAAAAGAACAATGGTCCGGCCACCGCTGTAAAACCGCAAAGGCATGGCATTGGGAATGTGTTCTTCCACCAGGTAGGACTGTTCGCCTTCCTGAAAAAAATCGAGCGGGCGGGGCGCGAGCCCGGTGTCTTCCACTTTCTTCAGCAGACGGTATTCACGCTCCAATAACTGCATGGCATGGTCGCCGTTCGGAGTGAAATTCAGCAGGGGACGCGCCTGCTTGATGATGACCTGGGCTTGATTTGCGGTGTCCGTCGCCAAATAAACGCCGCCGCAGCTTGACACGGCCAGAGTTGACTGGACCGCATAGCGGCCGTCTTTCAGCGAAACCGGCGGTTCTCCCGGAGAAGGCGGATGCGGGCCGGGAAAAGGGTCGCGAACCCAATCGGGAAGGACAAAATGGGAAAGCCGTCTGTCCGGTATGGAACTTCCGTCCGGCTGCGATATGACAAGGATCTTTTCCCCTTTGGCGGTCAGCACCTCTACCGGAGAAAGCCCGCCGTAGCGATAGTAAATGACTCTGCTGCCGCGGTACTGCCGGTCGGAAACGATAAAAGGGCCTTCCAGGTCCGCAGTGGCCTGATGCAGCTCTTCCGCGACGCTTACGAACTGCTGTTCACTGTCAAAGTAGACCGTGATGAACTTGCCCGCGCCGCCAATACTCCAGCCCTTTCCCGTGATAATCGAGAGGACAAGGGTATCCAGAGCAAATTTGAAGGCCAGCTTTCGCTTGACCAGCAGCGGGACAGTACGCCTCAGCATTTCCTTGGCCTGAGAGGGAGTCGTCGAAAGATGGATCTTCCAACCCTGGCTTGGCAACTTGGAGTTCGGTGGAGTTACGTTGAACCACATGCTGCTGCGGTCGAGCTTCCAATCGCCAGGCAGAAGCTGTTGCACGTAGTCAAAGAAGTCATGCTTTTTCACGGCATAGCGGTCCAGCGAGTCGTAAAAGACCTTGTCCGCTATGGTGAACAACATTTTGGAAATGCTAGACACTATTTGGCTCTCGTACAGGGAGATGATTCCAGTGAAGGGAAACGGGACCGGGCCTTGCCGCCCCCGGCCATCCATGGAAGTGTGTAATCACAGCCTGAGCGCGCTGTTGGGATCGATCCGGGAAGCTCGCCGCGCGGGCAAATAGGCCGCGATCAAAGCTACAAGCGCCAGAATGATCGTGGCAAACGTGATGGTTAAAGGATCATGCGGACGGATCTCAAACAGCAGGCTGCGCAGAATCCCGCTCAAGGCCAGGGCGCCGCCGATTCCCAGGGCGACCCCAATGAGCGTGAAAAGCATGCTTTGTCCCAAAACCAGGAGCAATATCTTGTTGCGAGGCGCTCCCAATGCCATGCGCACACCAAGTTCCTGCGTCCGCTCGCTTACGGAATAAGAAACCACACCGTAAATGCCGAGCGCAGCCAAGGTCAGCGCAATGCCGGCAAAGATCTCCAGCACCTCGCTGTAGAGACGCGGCTGCGCGACAGATTCGGAAACAACCCTTTGCATGCTGATGGCGCTAAGCACGGCTTCATTGGGATCGATTTCCGCAATCATGTCCCGTATGGCATTGATCATGGGTTCCACCGGGCCGGTTGCTTGCACGACCAATGTAGGAGGAAAAGATTTCAGCATCGAGATAAACATGGAGGGCACTTGGGTGTACGGCACATACATCTCAGGAATGCTCGCCGCACTCACCGAGGAATTTCGCATATTTCCCACTACGCCGATGACCTGTTTGGGGGTTTCCGCTCCATCGAAAATTGTCAGGTACTGTCCTACCGGATTTTGCCCTGGCCAGTATTGCTTGCTCATTGCCTCGTTGATCACAACCACCGGTGCGGTCGTGCTCAAGTCACTTTGCTCTATGCCGCGTCCCTGAACCACCGGCACGGAAAAGGCAGGGAAATATCCGTGGCTCACCACAATGTATTGCGCGGTAGGAGGATGCTGCGGGGACATATCTGCACGGCCCCGGATGAGAAATGGAACGGAGGGATTCGGCGTGAGCAGCGGCGGGCTGCTGGAAAAGCCTGCCAAGCGCACTCCCGGGAAAGCCATTACCTTGTCCAACAGGCTCTCATAAAAATTTTCCATTTTCGCGCCGCTGTCATATCTGTTGCCGGGCAGCGCGCTGAGCCGGACCACCAGTACGTTGTCTGGTCTGAATCCAAGGTTTACGCTGCGCAGGCGGAGAATGGATCGCAGCATCAGCCCTGCGCCCACCACCAGCACAACGGCAAGACCGATCTGGCCAACTACCAGCACCCTTCTGAGGCGTGCCCTGGCGATGCCGCTTCCCACCCTAGCCTGACTCTTCAGGTGATCGGCCATTCCCTTATTGATCAGCTGCAACAAAGGCAGCAAGCCGGAGAAAGTCCCACTCACCACAGAGATGAGGGCCGTCAGAATGAATACACGGCCATTGACGCTCAGTGGGCCAATGCCTGCCAAGACGGACCTTACGCTGTTTCCCAGCGAGTACAGCGTGATGACTGCCAAAACCAGGCCGAGCGAGCCGCCAATCACAGAAAGCAGGACGCTTTCGGTAATGAGCTGCTGAAACAATCGCGCGCGGGGGGCGCCCAGAGCATTTCGCACTGCCAGCTCTGACTTGCGATCAGAAAAATAAGACAAAAGCAGATTGGCTACATTGAGAGATGCTATCAACAGCACAAAAACCACCGCGCCGAACAGGACATAGGCTTCTTTTTTGTACTGTTGAAGGCTTCTCGATTCGATTGGGCTCAACTGTACGGGCAGGCGGTTCTTCTGGCTGGGCTCTGCGTTGATCAGGATCGCATTGACTTCCTGTTGCGCTACTTGCAGCGAGACTCCAGGGCTCAGGCGTCCAAGCACGGTGACCCAGATGGCGGAACGGTTCTGCAGCAGCAAGGGCGTCGAGACTACTCCTATCTTCGTGATGGGGATCCATATTTCCGCTTTCTGTGAAAGCCCTTGGAAACCTGAAGGTAATACGCCGATCACGGTGAAGGCCTGATCGTTCAAGTGAATGGTTTTCCCTACAATGCCCTCGTCCGCGCCGAAACGCCGCTTCCATAAGCCATCGCTCAAGATGACCACGGGACTGGCTGCGGGGGTGCTGGTTTCATCTCTGGTAAAAATCCTTCCCTTGGCCGCGTTGATTCGCAAGGCAGGGAAAAAGTCAGCGCTGACCAGTTCGGCTTTCAGGACTTCCGCCGCACCTGTGCCGGAAAGGATCATGTTTTGATTGCTTTCACCGGCAAGCTCTGCAAAGGACTTGGCGCTCTTTTTCCATTCCTCAAAACGAGGAAAGGAGGTGACCTCGAGCTTCTGCCCATTTTTTAAGGGCATTTGAAAGATAACCAGGTCTTTGGAATGGGAATAGGGGAGTGACGGAAACAATAGGGCGTCCAACACCGTAAACATTGCAGTATTGGCCCCAATGCCCAACGCCAGGGTCAAAATGACAGCAAATTTCAGCGAGCGATGTTTCGTCAAAAGTTTAAAAGCGAGGCGTATATCGGCAAAAATGTGATCCAGGTTCATACCCACCAGCGTACACAAGCAGTTTGTGCGGTAATAGCGTGGAGTATAACAAATCCAGGTCGCATATCCCCTAATCTCACAATAATAATTTCGACTTTGTTTTTAGGATTTTGTCACCAGCGCGCCTTTGCCAGTTTTCGAAGTTGAGAAACAGAAGAAGAGGGAAAAATACCTAGGACAAAATACCTATGGAAGGCAACTCTGTTCCAATTCGGGAAGCGCTCTCCTCGAAAGAAGTTGTTTTTTTATTGACAAAACATTTCAATTGATGGATTTTGTTCATTCAACACGAGCTATGTTCCGGAATGAGCCTCCCGAATCAATCCCGGGTCCATCAAGATACTTCTACATATTCTCTTCTTAAATTATTTTTCGAGGATTTCCTTTGGCCTTATAAGTGGACGTGCTTGAAGATAGGCGCGTTGATGGTTTTCAGCGTAGGCCTTCAACTACCCACACCTATTTTGACGATGTATGTCATCGACCGCGTCCTTCCTTTGAAGAGCCTTACGCTGTTGAATGCGATCATCGGCTTGTTGGTGGGGTTGACGCTGGCCCGTCATGCTTTCAGCTATATCAATGAAACGGTTACCTTGCGCCTTCGGGAATTGATCATCATGGAGGTGCAGAAGAAGCTGACGCTGCACATTCAACGGCTGCCGCTCAGCTTTTTTACCGATAAACAGTCTACCTACCTTCAGTCTCGGGTCATGAGCGACGGGCGCGCTATTGAAGGGGTGCTCATCAAGAGCCTGGCATCGCTCGCCATCAACTTCATGCTTTTTCTAGCCGGCCTGGTTTTCGTCCTTTTGATCCGCTACCAGGTGATATTTCTCCTTGCATTGTTTTTGATACCTTTTGCCCTCGTTCGTTACTACGGAAACGAGAAGATGCGGGAGTTGAGCCGCGACATGCAGGAGACAACCGCTCGCGCTTCCGCGTTTATAGCTGAAAGTTTCGCCGGCGTCCGGGTGATCAAGAGTTATGTCAGGGAAGAATTTCAGCAGACCATGATCACAGAGCGTCTGGAAGGTTTGCGGAAGATCTTCGTAAAGACCAATTTGGTAGCTGTATTCAGCACGGTAGCTACCAGCCTGCTGACGGCGCTGAACGCCGCTTTCGTCCTGTGGTATGGATCGAGGAAGGTCCTTGCCGGGCAAATGACTTTAGGAGAAGTAGTCGCCATCCTGTCGATGTTCAGCTTCTTCTATCAGCCTATCAATGAGTTGGTAGCAGCCAATCTGAAGTTCCTGCAAGCCGCAACCTCTGTGAAAAGAATCTATGAATTTCTGGGGCAGGTTCCGGAGCGGCGGACCGGGCGTCCTATTCCCGAAGAGTGTCTGGGGCAGATCGAGTTCGCGCGGGTAAATTTCAGTTACATTCCAGGACATCCGGTGCTGCGCGACGTAAACCTTAGGATCGAACCCGGCAGCCATGTGGCCCTGGTGGGCAAAAGCGGGGCGGGCAAGAGCACTCTGGTAAACCTGCTGCTCGGCTTCTATAACCCTGCTGCTGGAGACATACTTGTCGATGACACCTCTATTTCCGAATTGTCCCTGGATTCGCTGAGGCAAAACATCGGGATTGTTGACCAGAACGCGTTCCTGTTCAGCGGCTCAATCCTAGAAAATGTGCGATTGGGCAAACCCGACGCTACTGGCGAAGAAGTAATGGAGGCTTGCCGACTCTCGCATGCGGATGAATTCATTGCGCGACTGTCTGAAGGTTACAACTCGGTCGTAGGCGAGCGCGGGGTGCGCTTGTCCGGCGGACAATGCCAAAGAATAGCCCTCGCCCGCATGTTCTTGAAAGACCCTGCCATCCTGGTGCTGGATGAGGCCGTTTCCTCGGTCGATTCCGAATCCGAGGCCTACATACAAGGGGCCATAAGGAGACTGATGGCAAGCAGAACCACCATTATCATCGCCCACCGCCTCTCCTCGGTGCTGGCTGCTGACCAGGTTGTTGTCCTGGAAGAAGGCAGAATCGCCGAGCACGGTACGCATCAGAGCCTCCTGGAAAAGAATGAATCCTACGCGCGGCTGTTCCGGGAGCAATTTGGGCCTGCAATTAAAGACCGCGGCTTCGCCGAAGCCTTCATCAATGGTTCCTAACTATGCAAGGAGTCTTTTATGGATCGAGTTTTACTTCCCCCTCGTTGCCGCACGTGGTCAAAGGATGGATGGCACATTTACTTTGACCCGCATAACTTCGCCGTCATCCGTGTGAATGACAGCGGCCGCATGATCCTGGAGATGCTGCGGCGTTACATGCTGCTGAAAGAAATTGCGGAAGCGATCTCAAAGAAATACGGCATTCTGCTGGAGCGGGCCCAGGAGGCGATCGACAAATTTGCCGAAGGGCTGCTCAACGCGGGTTTTCTCCATCGTAACGTCTATGTCGAGCGTTCGCGGGCGGAATTCCCGGGAGTGGATTTTCCCTATGACGTCTACGTGCATTTGACCAACAAATGCAACCTTCAGTGTCCGTATTGCTACAACAAGACTGACCGTGAGACCAAGATCAAGCTGGAAAAGCGCGGGCTGGTGGCCCCGACGATGAGCACGGATGAATTCAAGGAGCTACTGGACAAGCTCGTCACCTACAACGTACGGCGAATACTGTTTACCGGCGGCGAGCCTTTATTGCGTCCCGATGCGATGGAACTGATTGCGTACACGCGTGAGCGGTCGAACGAACGGGCGAAGGCCGGTGGTAAGGTGGTCAATCTTGAGATGCTCACCAACGCGACCATGATCAAGCCGGAAATCGCCGAACGGATGTGCCAGCTCCTGGATACAGTTACCATCAGCCTCGACGGCCATGAAGCCCACATCCATGAAGAGCAGCGCGGTGCTAGGACCTTTGAGCCGACTATCCGCGGCATCCGGACGCTGGTGGCGAAGAAGAAGGAGTTGGGAACGCGCCAGCCCTATGTCTGCATGGTGCCGGCCCTTACCGCCAAAAACATCGTCCTGATGAAGGAAATTTTCCAATATTGCTTGGACGAGCTAGAAGCGGACGGCATGGCGCCCATTATCTTCCAGGCAGGCGACCATCAGCAGTATAGCCTGGATCAGATACCGGAACTGGACGTCTTGCTGCGCGAACAAGCGAGGGCGGCGGAGTATATGCAGGCGCGTAGCGCCCGGCTGGGTAAAAAACCGCCTAAAAGCGGCTTCCTGGTACCGCGCAATCACTGCGGCGTGGGCAATCATGAAATCAGCGTCGATCCGGGCGGGTTTGTCTATCCCTGCCAGTCGCTGCATTTCAATGAATTCATCTGCGGCAATGTCCGCGAGACAGACATCAAGGAGCTTTTCCACGAGTCTGCCGTCATGAAACAGGTCAGGGGCACTACGGTGGATACGCTGCGCGTATGTTCGCACTGCGATTTCAAATATCTGTGCAACGCAGGCTGCCGCGCCACCGCTTATAACGTCTACCGCGAATTCGACCATCACAATGAAATTTACTGCAAGATGTTCGAAACCAACTCTGTGACCAAGCTTTGGACTGCCGCGGAAAACCAGGTGTCCGCATGAGCTGCGCGGGCCATTGTTAGGAAAAGCTAGAGAAAGGAGGTTGCCTATGTTTGAACCGTTGGCTTTTGTTGCTGATACAAGCGGGGCTGGTGCTGCGTGCTCTTGCTCTTGTCTCTGTACCGGTTCGGGCGGTGGTAGCGGTTCCGGTGGCGGCAGCCCGGAACAGCCGGCTGATGGTGCTTAACCACCTTGTCTGGGCGTGAAACATCGTTTCAGCGAAGAGTTCAGTATGAGGTTAACTACAGAAGAAAGGAGGCTAAACCATGTTTGATCCATTGGCGTTTGTGTCGACTACGGACTTGTCGGCGGCAGCGTGTAGCTGCACTTGCAGCTGCAACGGTGGCGCCGGCGCGGGTGGTGGTGCGGGCAGCGGTGGCGATCCCCAGCAGCCACAAGAATCTGTGTAAGCATTAACTTTGAGCTTCTATCCCCGCTGATCGCGACAGCGAGGGATAGCGGCTCTGCTGGATCAATTGAGTTTCTATCAGAGGTGTCTATGAAAATCGGGCATGCAAAGATTGTGACGGGCCTGCTTGCACTGGGCCTCACGTTGTCATTTGGAACCGTAACCGCGGAATCGAACCAGCTTCGCCTGCAAAACGGGAAGATCACCATCAATAATCAGGTGCAGCCTGGAGTGTATTCGGCGCTCCTTACCAAGTTCAATTTTCTCTACTTCTATGTTCCAGGACAGGGCTTGTTCATCGTTTCCAACAATCCATTTGGCCGCGCCGTCCAAGCGGGTAAATTCGAGGACCGCCAGCTGCAATTCGAGATTTCCGGGATTGACTTCAAGATGACCTCTTCCCGGACCATCCTCGGCAAATCAAGCCAGCCTTTGTGGGTATATTACGACCCCTCTTTCACCTTGGATGTTAAATCGATCATGTTTGGCTATGGAGACACGGAGTCCGCACCCTATGACTGGCCCAAGCAAATTGGAAAACATACTTAAAATCAACGAGTCAACCTGGCACGTAGAGCCGGGACCGCTGATGTCGGAGTTTCAATCAGCCTGGGTCAACGGCGAGAGCCTTTTTGCTCACGTGACAGGACAAATGGGCCGGGAATCCGCCTTGGAACTGCTCGACCGCGCCTGCGTGCGTGGCCGGGCGGGCGGGGGGTTCCCCACGGGACACAAATGGTGGCTCGTCGCCACGGCGGCTGCCCCTGAAAAATATTTTGTGTGCAACGCCAATCTTGCGGAGCCTGGCCGGTGCAAGGAAAGTTGGTTCCTCCTGACCAATCCGGAAAAGGTGGTCGAGGCTGTGGCCATTGCTGCATTCTGCGTGGACTCACATCATGCTTACATCGCCATTCCAGAAATCGCCAGGGATGAGATTGCGGCGCTGGAAAGGGCTCTGGGCAGTGCTTACGCATCGGGCCTTCTCAGCAACAGCGCCATGGCCCCCGGCTATCCCCTGGATATTCGGTTTGTCAAGACGCCTTCTGCCCATTTGGCAGGCGAAGAAACTGCACTACTGGAATTTATGGAAGGTAGGACGTTGCAGCCGCGCAAAAAGCCACCCGTGCCCACGAGCGTGGGATTGTTCGGAAAACCGACGGCCATCAACAATCTGGAAACGGTTCTGCAGTGCCGTTACGCGCTGAAGACTGGCTTTGAGCTTTACCGCGCTGTCGGAACGACGCAGGCCCCGGGAACTATGGTTTTCACTTTGCGCGGTTCCGTCTCCCGTCCTGGGCTCTATGAGTTGCCTTTAGGCACGACGTTGCGCGAAGCTATATTCACCTGGGGGAACGGCATTTCTTCCAATACGTCGCTGAGAGGTGTTTTTCCCGGTGGGATCACCTCGGCAGTTCTTACTTCCACCGGGCTGGATACTCCATTGGACTTCGACTCCTTGCGTGACGCTGAGACCGATTTGGGATCGGGCGTAATCATTGTCATGGACGAAAATACGTGTCCGGTGGAACTGGCAGAACGCGTGGCCCAGTTCTTCCACGCGGCTTCCTGCGGAAAATGCGCGCCCTGCAAGGACGGCACCGGCCGCGCCCACACCTTGATATCCAGAATCGAAGAACTGGAAAAACCAGGCGTGGATATCTCGGAAAGGGTGCTGCCTCCTTCGAAGCGTGCGCCGCAATCGCAACTTACGGTTCTGAACAACCTCGCACGCGGAATCAGCTATACGGATTCGACAAAAGGGTTGGACAAGATACTTACTCTTTGCGAATTCTTCAAATACCGCGGCGATTGTCACCATAGCACTGAAGCGGCGACCGCCTTGATCAGCCTTATTAAAGCTTTCCCGGAGGAATTCGAGCACCACATGCGCTATGGGATGTGCACGCTAGCGTCCGATAGAGAGGCAGATCCGGCAATGGCCGCGGTAAAGAGCGCAATACATATATAAGATACTGATAAAGATGGATAAGGCCACAGATGTCGACAGTTTCCTCCACAAGCTTCCATTCCCCGGTGAATGAACGCCCCGATATCCTGAAAAGGTATAAGGAGGACCTGGTATTTTTTGGGAAGATGCTGCACACGAGGCACTACGTCTCAGGATGTGATGGCAATCTCTCGGTCCGGCTGGAAGGGAGCCGCATCCTGACCACGCCTACAGGCGCTTCCAAGGGGCTGCTGAAGCCGGAACACATGGTCATCGTGGATCTTGAAGGCAAGGTGCTGGATGGAGAGTTCCAGCCGTCCAGTGAGATCCAAATGCATTTGACCATCTACAAACACCGCTCGGATGTTAGCGCGGTAGTCCACGCTCATCCTTGCATAGCCACCGGATTCGGATGTGCCGGCATGAACATAAGTGAACCAATTTGTTCCGAATTGGTATTGACGTTGGGAACGATTCCCCTCGCGCCTTACGCCATGCCCGGCACCCCGGGGCTCAGCGATTCTTTATTACCGTTTATTCACGATCATGACGCTATTCTGATGCAGAACCATGGCGTCGTAACGTATGGACCCACACTTTCGCAGGCCTATTTGAATATGGAAACGGTTGAACACACTGCGCGCATTATGCTTGTGACAAAAATGCTGGGATCACAAAGGAAGCTGGAAAGCGAGCAGGTAGCCAATCTGCTTGACCTGAAGGCGCGGAAACGGGCATCTTCGGCAGAGAATCTTACCTCTCCACCGCTTGCAAATAAGAAGTGAGTTTATCTCACGTGAAGGGTTCGATTAGACCAACACTGCAAGGTGTCGCAATAAAATTTGTCTCACTGACGGGGTTCACCCCAACGGACTGTAGGCAAAAATGTGTCGGTCGAAGGCTCCAATTTCAATAAAGCTCAACAGCTTTCAATGAGCGGCCCGCAACAGATTCAATACCAATCACTTAAGAACCACAAATTTCAACAGGTTTCAATAAGGGTTGGAATCTGGTTCGGGACCAGGGGGTCGGAGGTTCAAATCCTCTCTCCCCGACCATTTATTTTCAAGCAGATACACGCCTTCCAAGTCCCTCAAAATTCCCGCCGTAGGTAAAAATGCGACAGTGTTGACCTCGCGGGTCTTCTGTCGAGAGAACTGATTGAATCTTTCGCCCGATGATCATCTTGAGATCCATTTTGGATTTTAGAGCTGCAATTGTGTGAAAGTAAAAGGACAATGGCTAGCGGGCAAACCCACCAAGAAACTGATATGGTCTGGAGTTCTCGGTAAGAGCAAGTCACTTCTTGTCAGCAAGAATATGCCAAATCTGACGAGCATGCCTGCGAACGAACTCTGGAGGTAGAGCGTTGCCAATCAATGCCGCTGTGGGGTGCTTGCCAGCACTAGCATCAAAAAAATAGGTCCGCGGAAATGATTGCAGCAACGCCGCTTCACGAAGTGTAATGGCGCGGTTTGCAGTTGGGTGTAAAAAACGTCCCTTCGAAGGATTAACACATCCACTGGTAATTGTCGGTGCAACATCGTTCCAGTGCATCCGACCATACACATCCTTAAATCCATTACATTTATGATGACAGCGAAGCTGCTGATTCCGCCGCAAATCTGTTCTGCTGCCGCCATTCTTTGGGATTTTCTTAATCAACGCGATTATGCGTTCGTCCCGATTTTCAGGAATGTCATGCAATGGGTCGCCACTTCTGCCAGCTCGCTTAAGACCTTTGAGAGCTTGCTTTACTGTGATCCTATAGCCCGCAGCAGGCGCCAGTTCGACAGGCGCAATTCGACACGCAAGGAGAATAAGGCGGCGCCGACGCTGTGGTACGCCGTAATCTGCGGCATTCTACAGTTTCGACAATCGTCGCCATAGTTCTATCTGTCGCCGGCGTACACCTGGAATTATGCGTGGGGCACACTCGTCAGTGGAAGCATCACCAATCGTGTAACTGATCCCTTATTGAACGACACGGTCCACACCTTTACCGCCCAGCTTCCGCCCGGATCTTCCAACATTGCCGGCTGCAATCTGTATGAAACTGCGACGGTCGAGTACCAGGGCGCGCAGAGCGCCAACCATCCGTTGCAGCGTTCGGACACCACTTATGCCAGCACATACCTGGCTGAAGACGCTTTCGGCGGCGGCGGTGGCGTTGGGAATGTTTTCGCCACGGACGTGATGACCACCGTCTATCCCAGCGGCAAGGTGAAGAAAGTCCACAAAGATCCCGATCTCGGACTGGGCACGGGCCTGCCCATCTTCGGCAACGTGAAGAAAGAACTTGAATACGACTGGGGCCAGGGTGCGCCCGGGACGCTGCTGCGCGAAACAGATACCACGTATCAATGGGAGATTAATTCCGCTTACCTCACCGCGCATCATCTTGACCTTCCATCGGCGGTGATCGTGAAGGATGCTGGCGGCAACCGCGTGGCCGAAACCGATTACTCTTACGACGAGCCGGCCTATCTCACCACTCCCAGCCCGGCCATCAGCACGCAGCACGTCGCTCCGCCTTATAGCGTTCGCGGCAACCAGAGCACGGTCAGCCGCTGGCTGAATACCACGAACAGTTTTATTGCCAGCCACACCAACTGGTATGACACGGGAGAGGTCTATCAGGGCATCGATCCGCTGGGGCACGCCACCACGCACAGCTACGACCCGTTTTACGCAGGGGCTTATGGCACAGAGACCTGCTCGCCCACAACCAGCGGCGTTGCCCATTGCGTGAGCGGCACATACGACTTCAATACCGGCGTGCTCACCAGCCTGACCAATGAAAATGCCACTACGCAGGCCAGCGGCAACACGCAGGGCGACTCTGGCCACACCAGCAACTACGTCACGGACTTCCAGTGGAGGATTACTTCGGCGCAGGCGCCGCCAGACCCGGCCAACAGCAACCTGCGCGCTACCACCAGCTTCAATTTCTCCGCGCCCAATATCTTCCCTATTACCGTGCAGCGTAGCAAATCCGTCACCACCGCGCTCAGTGATTCCGCCACCAGCTTCTTCGATGGCCTGGGCCGCGGTTACAAGAGCCAGCATGTGCTGCCCAATGGAACCGCCACAGTCGATACCACCTTTGATCTCGCAGGGCATCCCGCTACGGTTAGCAATCCGTACTTCACAACCAGCGATCCCACCTACGGCAACATCACCAATGCTTATGACGGCCTGGATCGCGTAACCCAGACCACGAAGCAGGATGGCAGCATCAGCCATG
>Ga0164306_10000078_pt1 | contig 34828 bp, 70 predicted proteins | sample Whisoiple_242_MG_FD_110213 | JGI IMG/M metagenome (GOLD analysis project Ga0164306, IMG submission 110213) | Soil microbial communities amended with fresh organic matter from upstate New York, USA - Whitman soil sample_242_MG | ecosystem: Environmental > Terrestrial > Soil > Unclassified >... | reverse complement strand
TGGATGGTAAGCTCGCTCCCTTCCTCGAGGATGAGGAGCAGGCCGAGGCTCTTGCCTACGCTCTGAAGATTGTGATCAACATCGTCTACGGACTCACGAGTGCCAAGTTCGAGAACGCTTTCCGCGATCCTCGCAACAAGGACAACATCGTGGCCAAGCGTGGTGCTCTGTTCATGATTGATCTGAAGAACGCTGTGCAGGAGCAGGGCTACACCGTCGCGCATATTAAGACGGACTCGATCAAGATTCCCAACGCCGATGATCACATCATCGACTTCGTGTTCAAGTTCGGAGAGAAGTACGGCTACGAATTCGAGCATGAGGCCACCTACGAGGACTTCATCCTCTTCAACGACGCGGTGTACATCGCTAAGTACGGGTGGGCTGAGAAGGAGAGCAAGATCGGCACGTGGGAGGCTGTGGGCGCTCAGTTCCAGCACCCCTACGTCTTTAAGACTCTCGTGAGCAAGGAGCCGATTGAGTTCAGCGACTTCTTCGAGACTCGGAACGTAGCGAAGGGTAATATTTATATCGCTACGGACAGTGAGCGTCGCTTCGTTGGTCGCATCGGACAGTTCGTCCCGGTGATCAACGGACAGGGCGGAGGCGAGCTGCTTCGAGTCAACGAGGTCAACGGCGAGTTGAAGGACTACGCTGTCACAGGCACAAAGGGATATTTGTGGCTTGAGGCAGAGAAGGTCCGGGATGCCGGTGCCGAAGAGATCGTGGACATGGCATATTTCGACGAGCTTGTCGAGAAGGCCCGAAAGTCTGCTGCAGAGCTCGGTTACGAGTTCAACTGAACATGTACGAACTATCACTCGCCTAGCGAGTCATTATATTTGACCTTCGAGAAGTCCTTATTGGGCTCTCTTTCTCTCAGCTAAGGAGTTTGTATGCCCGCATCATCTCTCGTTCTCAATCTCAACCACGGAATGAAGGCCGTTCGTTACGGCGACAAGAATGGTAACTGGGAGCAGACTGCTCCTGTTCGAATCGCCAACTTCGTTCTGGGGCACGACGTGGACTCTCGCTCGACGGTTCTGAACGAGCGCATGCTCGACGTTGTCACGCCGGTGGAGGAGTTCTGGCAGCCCAATCAGAATGTCGCCGAGCTCGAGATCACCGACAAGGTGGCCGGCGGTCGACTGGGCATTGGCCTGGGTCAGTGGCTGGTTCGTCGACGTGACGGTCGACTTCGCGTTATTTCGCACAACGTCATGGTCGGTAAGCACCTTCCGGCTGAGGCGCAGAAGCCCTTCGTCCTCGATCTCGAGGACCTCCTCAAGCGCCATCAGAAGGATGTTGCCACCAACACGCCGGCGTTCGTCCTGGCAACGTTCCTCGCTCGAACCTGGGAGAACTTCGAGAACACGTCGAAGGCTCGTGAGCACTACGGCGCTCGTAACACCTCGGGTGTTTGATCGTGCGGTGGTCTAGGAAGAAGGAGTTGCCTCCTGAGCTTCAAGAACTACAAGAGAATCTTGAGGTTCTTCGGAAAGCAAACGAAGAGCTTAAGGCCAATCTTGAGAAGCTTGAGAAGCTTGTTCCTAAGGCTCGAACGACCGTGGCCGATCTCACTCGTGCAAAGAACGAAGCAGATAGAGCTGCAGATCAAGCGAGGTCCGCAGCACGATCAACGAGGAGTGGTAAGTCTTGGTAGCTTACGTAGAACCTTGTGGTAGATGCGGTTGGAAATTCAACAGCTTCCATGTTTGTCTTGATCTCCCGCCAGAGGTTATGACAAAGGTGGAAGAGCCGACTAAGCCCAAGCGAAAGCGGAGTGTGATTCCATCTCGGGATCCTCGTTCCGATGCATACCGGGGCACTGACGAGTGGAAGGACAACCTGAGGGTTGCCGCTAATGAGCGCTGGAGGAAGCAGCGAGAGGCTAACAAGAGCCGTGATCAGTCTATCGTGAAGCGATATTCTGAAGGCGAACGAACCTACCGCGAATTGTCGGTCGAGTTCGGGCTCAGTTATCCGACCGTTGCACGCATCGTTCAGGAAGCGGCGGCTGAGGGTAAGGTCACCATTCGTCCAGCTGCCAAGCGGATTAGGAGCTGACGTATGGACGAGAAGAAAGATATTTGCGGAGAGACAAAGACCACTGGCGAAACCACGTGGATCTGTGCGAGGAAGCCGCATACAGATCTTAATCGTCAGAGACGTTTCAATCGTCGAGACGGAGTGTTCTTCTTCAATGAGCCTCCTGCAAATAGCCACCGAATGATCAACATCAAAAAGCTTTAATCTTCCCCAATAATCTGTTCACACACTATATTTTCAGGGAGATCGTTATGGCAACGAAGAAGCAGAAGCGCGAGGCTGGACTCGCACGTCGAGAGGCGTTCGAGGCTGAGATTCGGGAGTCGGGTCTCAAGGCCCTTCGCGCAGAGCAAGAGCGACGGGATCAGCAGAACCGTCAGGCCTGGCAGAAGCAGCACGACAAGAACCACTTCAAGTTCGTGGACGACTGCCCGCACTGCACGGACGCCCAGAAGGAGCTCAAGAGCAAGAAGGCGACGGAGGCTATCAGCAAGATGCCTCGGCCCACTCTTCGGAGGTCTGCGGCCCCGGAAATGGAGCACATCTAGTGGCGGATCCCAACAAGATCATCACTGAAAAGCCGTTGCCGGTACTTATCGGCGATGGCTACCAGCACGTCATGGCACGTGCGACTATCGAGCAGACCGCCCCTGTCTACGGTAAGGATGACTCAGGCAACCGCGTTCTTGTGAAGGATGCGGAAGTCTTGATCACTATCGTAGCCAAGGGCGGTCACGCTCAACAGCTCGGCGATTATGTCGCAGCGAATGAAATCGTGGCGCTATCGTTTAGCGGAGTGCCCGTTCGTCCGGCCCCATAAAAGGAGAGATATGCAGGATAAGGAACTCTATCACGCTTCGGCGGTCGAGTACAACGAGACGCTTGCTCTGGCAGCAGAGGGCTTGGCGTCGAGTGTAAAAGACCCCGTGGTGAGTAAGTGGTGTAGCTCTATTGCGAAGCAGCACCGCTTCCACCTTAAGCGTCATCGGGCTGCCCTGGCTAAGATTCAGGGTGAGGCGCACAAGCTCACTCCTGAGGAGATGCCGGCGCAGACGCACGAGAAGACGGTGGCCGAAGAGCAGGCTGAGTTTGCCGCTCAGCAGGAGAACGCCACTGGCGAGGAAGAGCACTTGGCTCTGGAAGGGAAGGTCTGACACGTGGCTGATATGGACCAGCAGCAGGAACGCAAGTGGATCGACGATCTCGAGATCGAGAACGCCAACATCAAGTGGGCATTTTCGCACTTCGATGGTCGCGAGGACACCTTCAACAACGAGGGTGACCACAACTTCACGCTCATTATCGATGACGAGCAGGAGGCCCAGAGGCTTATCGCCGAGGGCTGGAACATCCGGAAGATGGACCCTCGTGAGGAGGGAGACCCGCCGGAGTATCTGCTTAAGGTCAAGATCTCGTTCCGTTACGAGGCTCCGCCGATTTTCTTCTTGAAGGGAACGCGGAAGTTCCGAGCAGACGAGGTCGACCTGGTCGACATCAAGCGTGCCACTTGTGAGCAGCTCGACGTTATTGTCACCCCGAAGCCGTGGGTGCATGGTCGCGACTCTGGTGTTTCGGCGTATGTCAAGGAGATGTACGTCAAGATCAAGGAGTCTCGTTTCGCGGAGCGGTATGCCGACTTCGAGGAAGCCAAGTGACTGAAGAGCCGCACGTGCATGCGGACCCCGTGCCTGTCGAGGATGATGAGCTCCCTCCCCCCATGGAGGTTGAGGACATCCCCGAGTTCCATTCGCACGAGAACGTCAAGAGCGCAGTTGATGAGTCGAAGCCGCTGGGCGTCCAGAGTTCCGTCTGGCGCTTGGGAGCAGCGGGTCTCCTCATCAGCAGTGTGATCGAGGATCAGGCGGCATTTCTGGCTGAGCTTGAGCCGAACACCATCTATTTCTACTCAGACCTCGGTGGGTCAGAGAAGCTGACTCACAGCGAGGCTACGATGCAGAAGGTGTATGTGGCTCTGTCTAGTCAGGGTCTTTCGGAAGGCCAGATCATTAACGCCGTTTCAGCAATGCAGAACTCTGGCATTTATTTCAGAGAGTCTGACGTCTAATGCACCCGAGCGAGAAGCAAGATCTCAATCGACAGCTTAACGCTCTGCTGGGTCGCATTGACGAATCTATCGAAGCAGTTGAGAAACAGGCCATTATTCAGAAGATGAATCCTATGGAGATGATGTACAGCAACGGACATCATGTCATGGCCCCGCTCCTGCTCGCTAAGTCTGAAGCATTGAACGCTAAGGTGAATCTTAACGTCACCAAGGAGAAGTAATGGCCGATCAAGCGTGGGCGATCGTCATCACGAAAGGCAATTTTCCCGCTATTCTCAGTGAGGCTGGGGGCAAGCTCGATCGTGACCTACTTGAGCGATGGGTGACTCAAGAAGGCAGTGGATATTTTGTCCGCGATAAGGCGAAGCCCACGCTTGATTGTCAACTTCTCACTGAGAAAGACTTCAACACCCTTTATGCCTTTATGAACGGCGACGAAGGTTCTTTGTTTCGTCAGATCGCCGGTCGAGGTTAACTATGTAGGAGCAAACATGCGATATTTCATCACTAGGGCAGTTCTCGTCCTCGTGGCGACTATTGCTGTGTGTATCATGATGCAGCTCATTCCAACTAAGTGAAAGGACATGCTCATGACCAAGAACACCACTCGTGCCAAGGAAGAGGTCAGCGACGTCGTCGAGGACGACAGCGTGGACTCACGCCCTGCTGAGCCGATCGAGGAGACCCCCGATACCGACCTGGCTGCTGAGCCGGTCGACAACGTTGGCGAGGTCGTAGGTCGTCGCAACGAGGACCTGCTGACTGACAACAGCTGACGCCTGGACAGGGACGGCAGAATACCTGGCGACGGGACCCCCATATTCTGCCGTCCCGCTCGAGGCTTTAGCTCGCGTAATAAACACTGTGTATAATGAGAACCATCTACGCTGCTCTGTAACCAACCAGGCCCGTCTAAAACGTTGGTTCTTTTTCTTTACCCCTTAAGCTTTATGAATATTTAAAATTCTAAGGAGGTGAGAACAATGCACTCCGGCGTGTAATGCGTCGGCTAACTGAATGAGGATGCGTAACATATTTCGTGCTGAGACTAACTCGTGAAAGTTCAGCGTTGTTACGGCAGTATGCCAAACACATGAGGCATGCGGGATCACTGTGGGCATCTGACAATTTAATACCAACTTAATATCTATGTCGCTAGTTCGTGGCGGCATTGGATTGGAGCCCGGCAATAATGACGAACATCTTATGATGCGAAAGCGCCGGGTGTGTCTCTTATTTCTTCTACAAACACCTAAGGGGATAAACCGTCCTGTACCCTCGGTTATCTTATACGACAGCGGCTATGTAGGTTAGCAACTGCGCCCTGAAAACCACTAATGGCAGATAGTAGTGGTGACTAGATGACGAGGAACTCGTATTCAACGACAACTTCAGAATCCGTCGGGACCTTACAGAGCACATTCCTTGAGGAATCACTGCCTGGACCGAACGGCGTAAACCCAGGCCTGGTGCCAGCCATGGTTGAGTCCAATGGCACCATCTTCCATCCACTATATTCCAGGAGCCATCGTGTTTCTCTTTGTTACTTCTATCGTGGTGCTGCTCATCGGCATCGCCTGGCTGATCTTCGCTCCGAAGGACGCTGGCTATCAGAACGAGTACAATCTGAAGCCCTATGGCTTCATCGCAGTCGGCCTGGCCGTTCTGCTGTTCGCTCTCTCGTTCTTCGCAGTCGTAGGGACGCGCAACGTCGGCGTCGAGAAGTTCATGAGCGCCACCACCGGTGAGACTCATGAGGCAGGCCTGGTCGTTAAGGCCCCGTGGAACAACGTCGAGGACGTCGACGCCACGATTCAGGCCGAGGAGTACAAGGGCGATGACTGCATCTACGTCAAGATCGCTGATGGCGGTTCGGCTTGCATCACGCTTGCTTACCGCTGGCGCATCAACCCGGAGGGTGCAGCTGTCGCCTACGTTGACTACCACAAGTCTGACGACGGAATTCTCGAGGGTATTCGCAAGGCTCTCGTGAGCACGAACATCAAGGCTGCGATCAACGAGGTGCTCGGCAAGTACGACCCCCTCGCTGGTGCGGCTCTTGAGCCGGGCATGACTCCTCAGGAGCTTGCCAACGTGAAGATCAACGTGGTGCCGGACTACCAGCAGATCAACGCGGACATCAAGTCCAACGTCGAGGAGAAGATCGCTGATCTGGGCGACCTCATCGACATCCAGTCGGTGACTGTCTCGTATGTGAAGCTGCCGGACAGCACGCAGGATCGCATCAATGCCTTCAACAAGGCGGTGCAGGACACCAAGATCGCCATGCAGGAGGTCGCTACCAAGCAGGCTCAGGCTGACGCTAACCGAGTTCTCGCAGCTTCGCTGCAGGACCCGAACGTTCTCGTCTCCAAGTGCCTCGACGGTTTGATCTCCGGCGACATCAAGGCTCCTGCCGGGTTCCAGTGCTTCCCGAACTCTGGGGGTTCGGTTGTGCTTCCGGCAGGGAAGTAAGGAGCACATCATGAATAAGAACGAAGCTATTGTCAAGCTTGCAACTCGGACTATTGGCGCGATCGTTATCCTTACGGTCGTAGGCGTCGTTGCGAGTGCGGCTTCGAAGAAGTAAGCATCAAAAGTTCAAAATGAGTACCTATCTCGGATTACATCCATGATTTATGAAGCAGGGAGAACGCGCATGAGGCGAAAGTCCGCCTACGTGATGGCCGTGTGTCTTACGGTCATCCTGGGGATCTTCATGGCAAGGCCGAGCGCTGACGCTGTCAGTGTGGGGGAGCCGGGTTCTTCTCCGGATAACCCGATCGTTGTGACTGCTCTTGACCAGGTTCCCATGGGGGCGGTTAAGACAGGCTCGACGGTCACGGACTGTGCTACTACTACGACCTGGACGCTGACCATTCCGGCAACGGCGGACAGCAGCCACCAGGAGTTCCGTTACCTGCGGAATGTCCCGGCGGTCCAGGAGCAGTCCCACCAGGAGTGGGGCTCTGAGGAACGGACTCGAGAGTTCCGTCCCGCCCAGGATGAGGTATCGCACCTCGTCTACTCCTACCGGAAGCTGGTCACTGATTACAAGACTCAGTACCACTTCTCGAAGTACACCCACACCAAGACTCGCACCTACACTCAGGGAACTGAGGCGGTCGACCACTGGTGGAACTGGTCACCCAACCACACTGAGGGTCCGCAGAACTATATTCCGGACTTCCCTGTCGACAATCCCACGGGCGAGCCTCGTGGAACTTGGCAGGGCCCTCACGTCAACGGTGGACCTATGCAGGACACGTTCGGCACCTTCCAGACCGGTGGCGGCAACAGCCCGTTCTTCCACCGGGAGCACATCTCCGACGCCGTTGAAGGCGGTTGGGGTCCGTGGTCGGACTTCGGTCCTTGGACTCAGTGGACGCCAGTGACTCACGAGTCGTGGGAGGACAGCGACACGCCGCTTGGCGTTCCGCAGTTCCATGGCTCTGGTCAGGACGGCAACACTCAGTGGTACCGTGAGTGGCAGGCACGATTTGATGGACAGACCCGTCAGGTCGAGAACGGCTCGCACTTCGAGTACAGCGGCGAGATCACGGATATTCGTGATGGCGTCTGGCTGCTGCTCGAGGGCTACCCCAAGAAGGTAGTCGACCAGACATCGCTTCCCGAGTTCTTCGGACCGTGGAGTGAGTGGACGACTCTGGACGAGGGGCTGCTTAGCGAGCCTGAGCTGCCGAGCAACACTCTCACGCATCAGTATCGTGTGACTGGCCCGGTGACGGTGGTCGATGTTGAGGCTGCCGATGGCTACACGGAGTACTACGTTCTGGGCGGTTCCCCGTCTCGGAACATGGCTGATGCTTCGTGGATCCGTGCCGAGCAGGCTCCTGAGGGTTGGACGCAGTTCGACTCTCGCACCGTGGTCGACAAGCAGGGTACGCCGGCCGTCGTTACGTACTACTCGTACAACGATGGCGTCAAGTGTCCTCCTGTTGAGCCGCCGGTTCCGCCGGTGACTCCGACACCGCCTGTCGAGCCCCCGGTTCCGCCGGTGACTCCGACTCCTCCGGTTGAGCCGCCGGAGAACAACCCGCCGAAGGATACGCCCAAGCCTCCCAAGGAGACTCCGGGTGTTCCTACGCTGATCGACGCGGGGCTGTGAGGTGAGGCGGCTCCTGCTGGTCCTGGTATTGCCTATATTCTTCGGAGCATGCGGCAACGCTGTCGTGGATCGGCAGGAGTCGCCTGCGCCTACAATTCCGGAGTTGGTAACGCCAGCACCATCGCTGTCCGCAACACCGCATATTTCAATGCCCGTCCCCGTAGTCCCTACGAGTTTCTCGGTAGCCAACATCAAGGCGTCTGTCGTCCCCGTCGCTCTTGATGGGAACGCTCTTACGCCTCCTGGTGATCCGACGGTTCTAGGCTGGTGGGGTCGACGTGCTGGGGCTGACCAAGGTGCGACTCTTTTGGTCGGCCACACTGTGCATGACGGTGGCGGCGCCCTTGACAATCTCGAGGACGTTGCCGTAGGTACGAGAACGATCGTATCTGGCGTTGAGTATGTGGTGAAGAGTAATCGAGTGATTAGCAAGGCAGCACTTGCCAAGCGAGCCTCGAGTTTGTTTTCGCAGAGTGGTCCAAATCGTCTTGTCGTGGTGACATGCGAGGACTACAATGCGGACACCGGACACTACGCAAGTAATGTAGTGCTAGTGGCAGAACTCCGTCGATAGCCGGGGTTATACTAAGAGGGTATTTGGTGGGTGGAACGCAAGGTGCATCGTTATGTGGGGGAGCCCTCCTCCTGCTATCGAGCATAACGTGCGCCTTGTAGGGCCTAGTCTAGGGCGAGTAGTAGATGGAACATCTTGTCAGTACTGCGGCGAAGGTTGGTCATACTCCTACCGCCGAGGTGGAAACTCGAGATGCTGCGAAAGCCCTAGGCTAGGACATGTTATATTTGCCTCGCGAGAAAAACACATGTTGTAATGAGAAACCACCTAACAGAAACCACTGGGGATGAAAAGCCCAGATCCTCGCAAGAGGGTGATTATAGGAGTTTCTTTCTCTCTGCCACTTCTAGCATTGGATCCTCATGAGGCCTTTGATTCTTAGCGAGTGCATTCCCTCCGCTCACTTCCTTCAGAAGAAGGAGTCCAGGGGAGTTGATTGGCAGATCGTCCGAGAGGCGCTGGAGAAGCCCGGCGTCGTCGAGGAGAGCGTGCACAACGGAAGCAAGAAACTCCGTTACGTACGTGGCGACATCGCAGTTGTCGTCGGAGGCTGGAACACGCCTCACCCCGTTCTGGTGACCGTTCTTCTTCGTGAGTCGGAGCAGTGGACTGACGAAGACGTTCGGAACCGCCGCGCCAGGTAAGCCTCGCGGAAAAAACAAGGCTTATAATGAGAACCCGCATAACTCTGACTATTACCACCTCATCAGAGTCGACTGCCGCGTAGCCCGTGACTACAGGTTCTTATTTTTCTGCAACTTTCCACCATCATGTTCCATCACCTATCACACAGGAGTACAAGTAATGATCAGCAAGCGCAAGGGTCTCGTGGCCCTTCTCATCGCCGCTCTTCTCGCCATCGGCATCGCCATCGGTGTCAGCGGAAGCTCCGTCGCCGGCTCCCTCCTCGGGAGCAAGGACATCAAGAACAACTCGGTCCGCTCGGTCGACGTCAAGAACGGTACGATCAAGCTGAAGGACCTCAGCCCCAAGCTCATCAAGCAGCTGGCTCAGCTTGCCGGCAAGGATGGTGCCAACGGCGTCAACGGCCAGAACGGTGCCCCGGGTGCCGCTGGTGCGAACGGCGCTCCTGGCGCTGCCGGTCAGGACGGCGCCGACGGTTCGGCTGCCGGTGTCCAGACCAACTGGGACGCCAAGGACGGCGCTACCTTCGTGAACGACACGACGGTCGAGCTCTCCAATGTCGGTACGCCGCACGGTGCTTCGGTCGAGATCCAGAACCTGAACCTCCCCGTTCAGGCCGGCAAGGTCGTGACCTTCACCTACGAGCTCGCCGATGGCGCGGTCTACGGCGGCGGCTCGCCGCGGGTCTTCTTCGAGATCAACGGCAACTTCGTGAACACTCACGACGCCAACCCGGCGGATGCTGGTGTGGACAACGGTGACGGCACGTTCACCAAGTCTTGGACCATCCCGCAGAACGGCCGTGTCGGCGCTGCCGGCGTCGTCGTCGACAGCGGCGTGGGCACCATCACGGTCAGCGACGTTACCGTCGACGGTCAGGTGCTGAAGTTCAACTGAACAACTCGTCAGGGCGAGGATAAATAGCTTTTAAGCCCTGAGCGTCCTGGGTTTCTTGTTTGCTCACTATCGGCGGCAAGAACGTAAGCGGTGTGATGGCCGGCCCAGGGGTAAGCGGTGAAGGATAACACCGAACGCTAATGGAGACCACTGTTAACGCCTGAGTCGTCCTACGTGTCGGCTTGGATGGTGTGGATGTACACTCCATTGGTAGGTAGTTAAAAAACGCGGATCGTGGGACAGACGCCGGCTCGGGTGCAAACCGAGTTCTGCGGCGTGCCGTAAGGCCCTCCCAGAAGCCAAAGGATACTCCACCAGAGGCTGAATCGTTTGTGGCATGGAGACCACAATGGACGATCGACAGCGAGTCTGCATATTTAGTGCAGGTTTGCTTAGTAAAGTCGCCACGACGGCGGCTCTTAGGATCCAGGCGTACAATAGTCGACTACTCGCCCTCGTCCTCGTGGCGTCGTGCTGGTAAAGGCCTGGGTCCACCCTAACCTTTCAACGACAGATTCGACCACCTTCAACCATTTATATTTTTGCTAGGGAGTATCACATGGGTAAGCGGATCGAAAAGGTGAAGACACACATCCGCGAGAAGAAGGGCTACTACCTCGTTGGAGGCGGTGGCATTCTTGTCGGAGTGCTTAGTGTCGTCGCCGTTAGCCAGACTCGTTCGGACGGAAAGATCGTTCAGAAGATCCTGCAGGTCGCATGGCGTCCTGAGAACTACCAGACGGTCATCACGCTGCAGGAGAAGTCCACTCCGAGTAAGCCGGTGCACCTGAAGGGCACCAACCTCTACTTCAACAGCCTCAGCGAAGCTGCTCGTGAGACCGGCCATCCGCTGGCGACGATCTCCAAGCAGATCAACGGTCATATTCCTGATGTCAAGGGCGACGTATTCGAGGTTTTGGAGCGGGCGAACTAGCTCGCGCAGAAAACAAGGTCTGTAATGAGAACCATCAACTTGGAACCGCCGTTAAGGTAGTTCTGTAGGCCCGCCGTTAAGGTAGACCTACTTGGCCCACCGTTAAGGTAGACCAACAAGTTGGTGGTTTCTTTCTGCTCTTTATTTTTCCAACTATCGCAGGAGCAACCATGACATCGTTCGAAGAGGCCTTTGGTCCGGACGTCGAACTCGCACGCCGAATCATCGGCGATCCCTACAAGGCGCCAGAGCAAGTTCAGCAAGCCCAGGAGTTCCTCGACACCCTCAAGGTCGATGGCTCGGCGCTTCTCGTCCTCGATATTCGAGAGAGCGTATACGTCAAGTCTTTTGACGACCACAACGTCAACTGGTCGGGCGATCCATTCGTCAACCACCTGTTCCTCAAGGGCGTTCAGGATCATTGCAACAACCTCCTCAACGTTCGGGGTCACCTTTTCCTTAACGAGGTGTACGACATGCTTCGTCTAGAACGTAGTTCTCAAGGCGCGGTCGTCGGCTGGGTTAAGAACAACCCGGAAGGCGACGGCTTCGTTAGCTTCGGCGAGATGAACCAGAACGACAACGCCATCCGTCTCGAGTTCAACGTCGACGGCGTGATCCTCGAGAACCTTCCTCGGGACTGAATTTTTACTTGTGTGGGTCCTACATCCATTCTACTATCAGGAGTTCCTCATGTCTGTCCAAAACGTCTTCGTTCTCAAGTATCTGGACGGAAGATACGTTAAGCGTGACGACAGCACTGGCCCTATGTCGTCGGGTGGATATCCTTATCCCGTTGAGTCGGTCTACGACGCAACCAAGTGGGACACCATCGAAGAAGCTGCGCGCTACGGTAACGTCGGCGGTTTCCGAGACATGGATCGAAAGGTCTACCCCCTCAAAATCGAGTACGTCGTCCAGGCTGGTGTCGACTTCCCCGAAAATTGGACGGAGTGCAACCATCACTGCATCGAGACGAAGACTTCAACTTCGCCTAACGCTAAGCACTATCTTGATTGCCCCGTCATGAAGAACGCACTTAGTCGGCATTGACCAGCGGTCGATTGCCAATTTATATTCCATCCACTATGCCTTAGGAGGCACGCATGACCACGACTGACCCGCTCGCTCGGTTCGGTACGAAGCAGACCCCTCAGCGTCAGCAGGTGCCCGGTCGCTCTGACCAGGTGGAGAACAACGCTGGCGGCTTCGTCTTCCAGATCGACCCGATGGCCCAGCTCCGTCGGTTCCTGACCATCGGTACTGCCGGTGGTACCTACTACGTCGGCGAGAACGAGCTGACTGCCGAGAACGGCAACCTGGTGATCGAGTTCACCAAGAACCTGGAGTCCCACAAGGCTCTGGTCGACACGATCGTCGAGATCAGCCTTGCCGGCCGTGCGCCCAAGCAGAACCCGACGCTCTTCGCTCTGGCCATCGCGTGCCAGATGGGCGAGACCGAGGGTAAGCAGTACGCCCGCAAGCAGATCAACTCGGTCGTTCGTACGGGGACGCACCTGTTCATCTTCGTCAAGTACCTCCAGCAGTTCGGTGGCTGGAGCCGTGGTCTGCGTAAGGCCGTCGGCAACTGGTACGCGGAGAAGGATGTGGACAAGCTGGCCTACCAGCTGGTGAAGTACCGTCAGCGTGAGGGCTACACCCACCGGGACGTTCTCCGGCTCTCTCACCCGACTGTTCACGCATCCAAGCGTTCCACCGTCGAGTGGGCCGTCAAGGGCGAGCTGAAGGCCGAGCTTCCGAGCTCGATCGTCGGTTACACCCACGTGAACGCCCCCGATGCGGATATTCCGGCGCTTCTCGAGATGTACAAGGGACTTCCCTGGGAGGCTCTGCCGGACTCGGCGATGAACGATCCCAAGGTCTGGGACAAGCTCCTCGACAACGGCATGCCGATCACCGCTCTGGTTCGTCAGCTGCCGCGTCTGACCAAGCTCGGCATCGTGCCGGACATGGGTGGGCGTACGGACGACGTCATCGCTCAGCTCCTCAACCCGGAGATGGTCGAGCGCTCTCGGATTCACCCGATCAACGTGCTCGTGGCCATGAAGACCTACCGGTCTGGTCGCGGCATGCGTTCGGAGTGGACGCCGACGGCAAAGATCATCGACGCTCTGGACGAGATGTTCTACCTCTCGTTCGGCAACGTCACGCCGACGGGCAAGCGGACGATGAACGCCCTGGATATTTCGGGGTCGATGTCGGGTTATGGGTGGGGCTACGGTCACTCAGTCGCCAACGCCAAGACGTTCCCGCTGACGCCTCGTGAGGTCAGCGCGGCGATGTCGATGGTGGCGGTTCGTACCGAGCCGAACATCATGACGGTGGGGTTCAGCCACGAGCTGATCAACATTCCGCTCAGCAAGCGTCAGCGTCTCGACGACGTCGTTCGCACGGTGTCTGGTCTGCCTTTTGGCGCGACGGACTGCTCTCTGCCGATGCTCAAGGCTCTCCACGAGGACCTCGAGATCGACACGTTCGTGATCTACACGGACAACGAGACGTGGTACGGTCGGATCCACCCGTTCCAGGCCCTCCAGCAGTACCGGAAGACCTCGGGGATCGACGCCAAGCTCGTCGTGGTCGCGGTGACGCCTACCAAGTTCAGCATCGCGGATCCCCGTGACCCGGGGATGCTCGACGTCAGCGGCTTCGACAGCGCTGTGCCGCAGCTGATCTCGGACTTCTCCGCGGGACTCATCTGATGAAGAACTTCGTTCTGGGTGTCATGACGTGGATGATCGTTGGTCCCGTCGTTCGCGAAGTTCTCATCAAGACGACGGAGAAGCTGCAGGCGGCGAACGCTGCCCGAGCTGAGACGTCTGATGTGTGACCATCTCTGGGTCGCTGGCGGTCTAGTCTCTGACTGGATCTGCGAGCACTGCGGCGAACGCAGAGATATGGAGTAATAAGCAGGGCCGGGTCGAAGACTATCGGTTAACTAATGGATAAAGAGGTTTCAATACCTCAGGTTTACCGTAGTAAAACCCGCAGTAAATAGCGCCCGCTTGGAATAGCGGGACTTACCGGTCGTCACTCAAACATCCGGCCCTGCTTATTTTCTTCACAAGTTTACATGATGCCGGGTCGCCGCAATTCGGTTACCCAGGTTCGATTCCTGGTGGGCGTCCGCTAACACCGGCCCCACCTCCGAGCATGCCTAGCTCGGCGTCCCGAGGCAGGGACGTATTCCGGATAGCAACAAACATCCGGCATCACTCCATATTCTTAGATCTGGGTCGATCGACGTCGGTTACCATTTGCAATGATACCTCCGGTGTCAGTAGTTGCACATCCAGATCGCTATATTTAGAAAGTAGGTCTCATGAGGAACCTCGTAGTCGGCTTTGCTGCCGGCGCTGCATTCGTGTACTACCTGCCACAGCTCAAGAAGGCGGTCCAGGGTGTCCAGAGCGACGGCGTGGATCGTCAGCGAGAGGCCGTGGTGACTGCCATCAATCTGGCGGCAGAGAAGGCGACGGAGAAGATCAGTCCGGAGACGGACACTCCTCCGGCGTAGGGACGTTTTAGATTCGGGTCGACTGTTATTGGTTACCTCCATGGGTTGCGGGTTCAAGTCCCGTCATCATCCTCCGGTGATGTAGCTCAACGGGTAGAGCACTGGCCAATTAAATCCAGTGACAAACCCACATCCGAATCGCTAGCGGGATGGCGCAGTTGGTAGCGCAACGGACTCATAATCCGTAGGTCGGCGGTTCAAGTCCGCCTCCCGCGACGTATGCTTGGTCTGGGTCGAACGATATCGGTTATCGCGCCCATTCAGTGAACCTCCGGTATCACTTAATACATCCAGGCCCTTTTTAAGTACGGGTCGAATACGATCGGTTATCTGACAATGGATGCCAACTAAGCCGGTCGTAACCCCTACATCCGTACGTTTTACCGACCTATCGGTTAAATAGGTGGTGGACCTAGCGGTAAGCATGGGTCGCAGTCGTTCGGTTATCATTAATCTACAAAATTAAACAGACACCGGACGTCGACAACACATCTATGTGAAAGGTTAACTATGTCTAACGAGAAGATTGTCAGCCTCCTTGACGAGCTCAACGTTTTCGCCATGGAAGCGCACGAGGCACTAGACCATCTGCAAGCTGGTGGTCATGACCCCTACGTCACACGGCTCCTTGTTCGAAGGGTTCGTGGTACGTTGGAGAGTCACGAGTTGGTCACAAAGAAACTTCGAGACAGCCTTCGCCAAGGCGAACTGGTCTTTGTCTCGAGCACAAGCGGGGAGAGCCACGAGCCCGAGAGGTAACCAGTCCAGAAGAACAGTGGCAATAGAGTGGGTCGATCGACTATCGGTTATCTTTCTCACAAAAAGAGAACCTGGGTTCGAATCCCAGCGGGTCCTTCGGGATCTGTAGTGTAGCGGCCTAACACCTAAACACCGGTGTCACCAACACATCCACTCTACCTTATATTTGCACGGCGGGACCTGCGGCTTGGTGAAGCCGTTCAGGATAGTAGCAGCTGTGGAAAAGACCTGACCACGTATCGTGCCTGTGCACGACTTTACTGTCAGGCGTCCCTCCCACAGCCATTTTTAATCAGGATGGGTCGATCGAGATTTCGGTTATCCTCTGCGGAAGGAGTAGTGTCGGTTCGAGCCCGGCTGCCCCAACATTGGGGTATAGTGTAATTGGAAGCACGCTAAAAACCCGGAACTCACCTTTACATCCATCCTGACCCTTTTCTGTTCGGGTCGAATGTTATCGGTTATCTACTGCTAATAGAGAGGTCGCTGGTTCGAATCCAGCCATCATCCTCCGGTGATGTAGCTCAGAGGCCAGAGCGCTAAACTCGGTAACAATAACACATCTGAACAGGCTATATTTGATGGCCCTGTGACTAAGGCCTTGAGCACAGGCGGCACCTGGAGGGGTTTCTAGGGGTCTCAGCCGTGACAGTCGAGCGACGCTAAGGGATGAGTCTCGCCACAATACTCCCGGAACGCAACTAGTAAGAGCGCATGACTACTGTCAGCCATCATTAATCTTCCCTACAAGACGGAGGGAAGGACGCTGACCGAGGGGTGGAACCCAGACGTCAGCTAGTCAAAACACATAACATGGATTGAGTGTTTGTGGTTTGATGCCTGCTGAGACAAGAGCTAACCAAGCTTCCCCAGCTAATAAGAGCTCCGGCACTAAACCGCCGGGCTTGGTTCTTGTCTATTGGTGGTGGAAAAGCGAGCGGGAGATCGGTCTTGAAACGCCGGTCTCCTGCTCGCCTTCCCCACAAGGTGTTTCGTTTTTGACCTGGCCCCGTAGCTCAATTGGCAGAGCACCGGACTTTTAATCCGTTTGTTGTGGGTTCGAGTCCCACCTGGGCTACACTCGCGGACTAAACACGTATTGTAATGAGATCAACCCACCCAATTGGGGAGGCATCTTGATCCCATCTCGACCGGGATTATATTTTTGCCCGAAGAAAGGATCCCATGAGCCTTAAAATGCTACGAGAAGAGCTTTGCCGTAGACAAGCAGAAAACGACTTCCCTCACGACGTTAACAACGAGATCAACTGCTTGATCATGAAGATCGATAGTCATCGACCGCTTGGTCCGGACGGTAAGCATGGGAATCTACACACGCAAACGTGTGGATGTGAGAGGTAATGAATGCAAACATTCCTGCCTTACCCCAGTTTCACCTCATCCGCTCGGGTTCTTGACCGCCGGCGACTAGGTAAGCAGCGGGTAGAGACGCTCCAAATCATGACTGCGTTGCTGACGAACAAGGGGTGGGTCAACCATCCTGCTACGTTGATGTGGCGTAGGCACGAATGGGCGTTGTTGCAATACCAAGAGGCTATCTGCAACGAGTGGGTGGACCGTGGCTACAAAGACACGTGTTTAGACAAGACTCGATATTTGTACAACCGCTACAACCGTTGGGAGCAGCAGAGACTGTGGCCTTACTGGTTGGGCGATGACGCGTTCCATATTCCTCACCAGAGTAAGTTGGTGGAGAAAGATCCGTGGTACTACCTTCGATATTTCCCTGGTGTTCCACTAGGACTCGAGTATTACTGGCCAGAACCCGTCAGTCCCTACAAGATCCACACGCCCAATCCTTGGTGGAATCCACCCGACCCTGCATTTTAGGAGGCGTAGTGTCTGAGCAGAAGAGTTTCAAAATCCATCCTCAACCTAGACGTCGTTCTAAGAAGCAGCATCTCAATCGGCGTTGGATCGTTGACTACAAAGACATGATCTACGACGGTGGATATTCTGCGTCGTGGTCTCGAGGCTATCGCACCAAGATTGGTGCACGACTTGCTATGGCATGGCAGTATTATATGGCGACATGGGGTGGTGAGATGACTCTACACGACAACCGTCGTAAGTAACTATATTTAGGAGTAATTATGGGGTCGCACCCTTTCAAGTTTGTTCTTGACGGTGAGGAAGCTAATGGGCACGTGTTCGGTGTTCTCAGCATGCGTTACCGCGAGGTTGACTTGCCTATCGCACGTAAATGTGTGCTTTGTGGGAAAGTTCCGATGGAGTTGATTACTAAATTCGGAGCTCTTGTTGAGTGTAATGGTTTGGAACGTTCGCGTTAAAAACAAGGTCTATAATGAGAACCATCACCCATAATCTTAGGGCGTTGTCATTGACTCCGCTCGTACTTGCCATTGGCTCGTTTAGAAGATTATGGGTCTTTTTTTTCTACTATTATCGGAGACAACCATGAAGAAGCAGATTCAGAAGGTGCGCGACCACTTTCGGGAGAACAAGAACCTTTACATCACCGGAGGCGCTTGCCTGATCGTTGGTGTGGTAGGCGGCGCACTTGCCTTTCGCAAGGATGCCCTCGTCGATAACAAGATCACTCAGGTGCTTAGCTACAAGCCTGAGGCTAAGTTGGAGGTCTTCATCGAGGCTTTGGGCGATCCCGGCAATATCGTCCAGGACACTACCACGGGGTCGATTTACGCAAGCCAGGGCCAAGCTGCTCGTGAGCTGGGTGTGAGTCCTATCCACATCTCTCAGCACCTGAACGGCAAGCGTGAGCACGTCAACGGACACACTTTCACGAAGCTTGGTAAGGCCGCTGTCGCGTAAGAAACAAGGTCTATAATGAGACCCTCAACAGTAAGGAACTGCCATGTTTAAGAAGCACGCCCTCGAAGTGAAGATGGTCAAGACCCCGCGAGTTAACACCTCGACGGAGACGACCGAGCCCAAGCTGTTCGACATCGACAAGGCAAATGCCATTGCGATGAAGAGCATGCAGTCGCTCGCCATCGGCTTCGTCGGCGTGTACGCTGCCGTGAAGGTCCTGAACACCGCATCTGAGATCGCCATCAACGCCGCACCCAAGCGCTGAGACCTCAAGCCCGCCCCTAACAAGGGGTTAGGGTTTGCTTATATTTAGGAGCTACTATGAAGTATTTGATCGTACTGCTTTTCACTGTGTTCTGCCTCACGGCCTGTGGCTCATCGACCGGTGACGACACCAACGAAGACAGCATCAACGAAGCCCAGATCACTCTCCGGGACGGTCGAGTCATTACCTGTCTGGTGTACGCGCGAGGCTACAAGGGCGGTCTTTCCTGCGATTGGACAAAGCGTGAAGAGTAGGCCTCACGCATGGGGTTGTGGCACGACCCTCACGGGGTACTGTCGAGCGTGTTCTTGCTGGTGCCACTCATCTAAGTCGCGGTAAAAACAAGGTGTATAATGAGATCCACATCCCTCCCTATTCTATCTAGGAGTCATCATGGAGAACAGCACCCAGACCGAAAAGTCCACCGCCAAGAAGGCCGGTGAGGCCGCCCTCGTCAACGTGTCCGCATCAGCGGGCGTCGTCGTCGGCGTCTTCATCGGGCTCGCCGTGGTCGGAACCATCGTCGACGCGCTGAACCGCAAGAAGACCTCGAAGACCACCATCGAGGAGTGATCCACAACCTAACATCAAGTAACCCCCACGTTACCTGGTGTTAGGTTTTTCTTTGTCTCTACTTCGGAAGGTTATATTTCATGTTCGCCATTCTGTTTTCTGAAGAGAACCTCGGCAAGATCCTCGAGCACAATGAGACTGTGGACTCCGCTCCCGTCTACCCCGACGTCTACCTGAACCACAAGAACAACTGGTACTACATCCGGGGCTACGTCACCAACCGCGGCAAGGTTGTTGACTATGCCGTCATCCCGGAGTACCTCTTCGTCAAGGTCTTCGACCACAACCCCGAAAAGATCAAGACCGACTGGGACATCATCGTCCGTCATCAGGGCGCCACCATGCCCTCCTACATGTAGAGGCTGTACTATGACTGAAGAAATTGTGGATCCTTGCCTCATTGCTACAACGGGACACACACAGGTTCGGTACGTGACCAAGAACGGGGTCGAGACTCAGGTCGACATAGGACTGTCGTGGACTCTCGAGATTCTGAAGCTGCTCGGCGTAGAGACGTATTATTCTTGCGAGGGCGACCGAGACGACAGAGCCAATCTCAGCAACCGCCCTTACGTTTTGGGGTCTGGTCGAGATTTTCTTCGCCTGGAGCGAGAAATCAAGCGCCTTGTTCGTCAGGGAAAGCTGAGTCGAGAGAGCACGTTGTTTGCGAAGTATCTCTTCGGCGACTGCCACTCGCTAGAGCTTTCACACTTCAAGGACGAAGGTACGGATCTGCGCTTCCAATTTCATATTGGTGAGGTTTCGTACAACAACGGCAGCAAGGCTCGAGTGACGAAGACGTACAGCAATTTTTACGGCTTCCGCACTCACTGGCGCTGGCGGTGGAAGAAGCAAGCGCAGCTCGATCGATTGCTCTCTGAGGTCATTCGTCTTCGCGCATAAAAAGGAGAGCCGTGGGTCTACACAAGCATCACTACATCGTCCATGAAGATGAGAACTTCAGTGTCGTTCGATATCGAAATCGAGGCCGGGGCAATCCGCCCAAGGTCAAGATCATGTTCCACACACCTCATCCCACGTCGGATAAGAGGGAACTTGCTCTGACGATTGACGAACTCTTCGATTTGACTGAGGTTCTCGACGATCTGTGCGATTTCTATGAGGATCGAGACGAAGACCACCTTCGCGGGTAAAACAAGGGTTGTAATGAGACCCCACCCCAACCGAAAGGTAACACCATGTCCGAGACCGTAGAGTACCTCGTCCTCATCGTCGCCGCCATGTTCGTTGGAGCCACCCTCGCCTACATGCACATGTTCCGCGTTCTTCTCAAGGCCGAGAAGAAGCAGGAGCTGCGCATCATTGCGCTGGGGGAGGCCTTCGACGCACTTGGTATGCACGGTGACATCCGAGACCTCGACAAGGCCCTGGAGAAGCACTTCGCCGACCAGTGAGTCCCAAAAGCCTAAGTCCCCTTCAAACAGGGATTTAGGTTTTTGCTTTTTTTTGACCTTATTATACATGGAGACTTTCTATGCTCGTGGAAATTGCGCCAGATGTTTTCGTCAATCCCGACTACGTGGTCTACGTGACTACATCTCGGCAAAAGGTGGAGGGAAAGTCAGAGCCTCAGGACTTCGTCGCTATCGTGCTTGCCGACAATCCAACCATTTACGTTGACAAGGTGACCCTTCCTCACGTCATTGAGAAGCTAACAACAATTAGGAGCGATCATGGCTAGACCGTCAGACGAAAAGCCTGTAACGCCAGCTACTCCTGCTACTCCTACGCCGCCCGGCAAGACTCCCACCACCCCCACTGAGGAGCCCGTTATTTCACCCGCCATCCCCACGCCTACCGGTCCGCCCGAGCAGCCTCCGGGTCGACCGGATCTTCCTCCGGGTCGACCGGATCTTCCTCCGGGACAGGCAGCGGAGCGACCGACCCCACCACCCTTCGACCCCTCCGTTATTTCTCCGGACGCAGTCAAGACTGTGGGTGGGCGTAAGTACGGTTGGCAGAACGCACGTCAGAACACTGATGACACAGCTGACCCAGAGACCTGTGCCCACACGGGCGTTCGCGTGGCACGCACTGCTCTGAAGGCCCAGCCCGACCAATACACCATCGGAGGCGAGTGGCTTTGCGTATGCGGTCAGGTCTTCGAAGTCGTCATCGGTGAAGGCGGGAACAAGATTCTCAAGGAGAAGAACGAGGAGGTATCGGATGAGTGATGTCGGCTTTCTCTATGTGCTGATCGCTGGAACAGCGCTTCTTATTTTTGCTGCAGTCTCGATCATCGCTTACTTCAAGCGCCCTGACGCGATCGCTGCTCCTCAACCTATCATCGGACACATTACTGAGGTACGTCAGGATGAGCACGGGATATTCGTCACAGGAGAACTGACCGATGAAGGTCTTGCTACGTTCCCGGGCGACACTATCTTGTGGCAGTCTCTTTCTCTTCAGCTCAACGCTGACGGCAAGATGGAGACTGTCGCCGTCGTGAGGGACGAGGCGAAGCCCTGCAAAGGAACGAACGGTAATATTTGTGTGGCAGAAGGATGCTACGGAGAGGCGTGTGTCAAACATGACTAATGAAACGACTATCGAACTTGAGCGTCCGACCGTCAAGATGAGCGTTGCCGAATTCGATGCTCTTCTTGAATACTCGACGACGCTGCCCACAGGGACCACGATTGGTAAGAAGTGGAAGCGCCATATTCTCTCGGGCCTCAACCGAGGCGAGTGGTGGCTTGGTGAGTATGTACCTGATCCGTCGGGTTCTTCTGACAAGGTCGGAATCCTTTGGAAGAAGATCGAGACGCCTACGCTCATCGAAGAGGAGATCAAGCGTCTTCTCGTGACGTACAAGGTGACCACGCAGCGCCTCAACGAGTTGGGTATCTGCCCCAAGGACGGCGAAGCAATGCCGTGCATGACGTGTGGAGCGGGGCTATGACGAGCCAAGTACTTACCTATATTTTCACTTTCCTTGGGCTTCTCGGTTTCTGGCTAGCTGGTCGTAAGGTCTGGTGGTGTTGGTACATCAACATTTTCAACCAGTTCCTTTGGACGGCTTTTGCGCTAATCACCGGCTATTACGCTCTGATCATCGGCAGCGTGTTCTATTTCGTGGTGTTCACCAAAAACGCCATTCAGTGGACTCGCGATCACTTCAAGGAAGAAGAGAAGACCCAGAGGCTTCTGCCGAAGGTGACTTTCAGTATGGACCATGCCGACATGAAGCGTTCTCTTGGTAGGGCTAGGGCTGAGACTGAGGCGTTGCAAGAGAGATTTGAAAAGCGTGTGGTTCAGCCAGAGACGCTGTCGCCCACCGATATTTACAGGAGGACAAAAGACCTTCTCAATCCTGAAGAGGTCAAAGACGAGCCTATTCTCGTCGGTCAGGACGGTCATATTTGTCACGCCTCACCCATCCCAGGGCACACCCATTCGTACCGTTGCCCTAGTGGCGAACATCCGGCAGGTTGGCGACACAATCAAGGACCCCACAAGACATGTAACGTTTGCAGATAGGAGCTGATGATGACCGCCACTATTGTGGAGATTGCTGTCGTAGAGACGACTAAGACGGATGATGACATTGACATCGTGCATCTTGTCTGTCACTGCACAGATCTCAACGTTTCGTATTGCGGCATGGATGTCAGCACTGCCCCTTATTGCGACGACGCAGACGTTGTTGACTGCGCCATGTGTGACTTGGCCGCAGAAATGACTGAGCCAGCATGTCCATGGGGCTGCACGTGTACCGAAGAGATGAACGAATTCTCATGTAACGCTTATATCTAGGAGACGGATTATGAGCACTACCCACACTGAGCCGGAGACGCTCGAGATTATCGATCTGAACGACATCGTCTCTCCTTACGAGGAGGACGACGACCCTAATCGCAAGACGCACATCATCAACCCTGCCATGAATCTCGAGATTCAGCGGCAGTTCGGTCGCATGGAGACTCCGCAGGAGATCGTCAATACCGCTCGAGCCTTTGGTGTCGAGATCGTGGCTCTCTGTGGCCACCGCCTTATTCCCGTGCACAACCCGGAGAACTATGACGCCTGCGAAGCTTGTATGCAGATTGCAGGCGATATTATGAGGAGCGAGAGTTGATCTTCACTATCGAGAAGACTATTGTCGGACTTTATGCCTTGGCTATGGGCGTGCTGACTATCGTACCAGCGTACCTTGCGACGAAGAAGAAGGTCAAGATGTGGCGATGTGAGAGGAGGAACACATGCAAGGAGACCGCCCCGGACTCGTCGGGTGGATCGCGCTCTGCATCGGGTTAGTTACAGTTTGCGCATATTTGTGGATCATGTCCCATGAGCGCGTTGCTTTGTGGCGCCTCCGGAGAACTCGCCGTCGTGCTGACGAAGGTAAACTCAAGTGTCAGAACGAGAAGTGCGATCGCATCGCCACGAGCGTGACTCCCCACGGATATTTCTGCGACGACCATTGGGGTGAGAACCACAAGCAATTTACCAAACACGGCTATGTGTCCTGGATGCATCCGTTGAACCACGTCCTCAAGGGGAGGCATGAGTAACATTCAAGCAGAGCTCCGTCTTAAGGGGCAGGTGGTGTACGACGACATCATCGTGATGTACATGGGCGAATGGATGTTGCTCAAGCCTGGCGACACCTATATCGCACAGCATGAGAACGAAGATCCTGAGGTGCTCACCGTTCGTCGCGTCGAGGTGCAGAAGCGAAACTCAGGACTCGCTACTGGCAAGGTGTTTCCTAAGGAGCGAAAGAAGAAGCTCTACGATCTTCACGAAGTCGTTCGAGTATCAATCGTTCCTAACCCCAATCCGCCCCAGCCTAAGGAGCAGAAGAATGCCGAACAGCCCATCGAATCCGGACTCAACGTTGAAGCAAGCCCTGAGTCAGGAGGTAACCCCACTCCTCGAGCGAATTACGGTCGCGCTAGAGAAGCTGGCCGAGTCGACTACACAAAGCCCGCCGCTGACGTTCAACCAGTTCGTCGAGACCCAAAAAGGCACCCTTGACACGCATCCAGGCGAGGAGCCGGTCGGCGAGAATGACGACGAGGTCGTCTTCGCTGACGGCCGCACTGTGCCTAAGGCCGTGATCGAGGCGATGGCTGAATTCGAACAGACGTGGCCTGGCGTTGTCCCGCAGGAGAACGCTCGAGCTGCTCTGGCGTGGCATATTCTGCACGCCGACCAGAAGCACAAGAAGAAGGTGAAGGATGACAGTTCGGGTTCTTAAGTGGGACGTGCCGGTCGACGATCGGGTTCATGCGATCGGTGACGGAACGGTTATCCACGTTGCGTGCCAGCACGATGCGCGTTCGGTGCAGGTGTGGACGGAAGAGGAAGATGAACCCGACGTCTCCCGCCTGGTAACTGTCGTAGGGACGGGCCATCGATATCCTTCAAACGTGGTCAACGATGAGTCTGGGCACTGGCATGCCGTAGGGACGGCGCTTGCGGATGATCTTGGTCTCGTGTGGCACGTGCTCAAATTCATCCCATGTCGAGGCGGTTGTGAGCCGGGCGGCTATATTAAGGGACATTTCACCACATGCACGAGAGAGGAAGACCATGGAAGTTGAAGTCAATGAGGCCAACATCGATCTCTATGATCTGGTGAAGATGACCGGCAACTCTCGGGAGTTCCTTCTCTCGAAGGCTGCTGAGGCTGCTGAACACGGCACGGTGCTGTCGTGTCGAGTGCCGGACGATATTGTCTTGGAGCAGAACGTCTTCGATGTCTACAAGGATGAGTACGTCGATCCTCGTCGCATTGAGGAATGCCGCTACGAAGAGGCCATTGACGGTCGTCTTGTCTGCGTGTTCCACAATGAGACCAGCAAGTACGACGTCGACACTGCCTCCAACAAGCCCTGTCAGCTCGTTGAGCCGATCGGCATTCCGAAAACAGAGCCGTTCTCTGGTAAGGCATGTGGCTACAGCCAGGTGACTGACCCCATCCAGGGTACGGCATATTTCTGCCTTATCCACGGTCAGACGAGCAAGTACGACGTCGCGAACAACCCTGGCATGCCTTGTCTGGCTGTCGATCCTGAGTAATGGCCGAGGACGTCTTCTTCCACTGGGCGCCGTCGGAGCGACGTAAGAGCATTAATCGGTCGGGACTTCTTCCTGGCTCGAACTCGACTGATCGTCTGTGGCGACCGCCTTATATTTGTCTGGCTGACTCACCTCGTCTTGCTTGGGAGTTGTCTGGCAAGATGCCTCGAGGTAGGCAACACAAAGAGTGGGATCTATGGGAGGTGTGGACGCACGAACAGAGCGGGCGTGAAGAGCTATATTTCGACAACGGCACGTTGAAAGAAATTCGAATCTACGAGCGAATCTATAAGCGTAACGTCTGGCTTGCGGGTACTCGTTCGAACTAACTAGGGAGTCTATCATGGCGTATCACCACAGTGTATCCGACAACACGCAGGAAATGGTCTATGGTCTCCTCAAGGATGAGGCCGACATGGATGGCATGGTCGTCGTTCCGTACACCTATCTTGCTGAGAAGCTTGGGCTTAGCTCCGTAACTGTGGGTGCCGCCGTGCAGAAGCTTATTTCCCGAGGGATGGTCGTTCACCACGGTAGTAACACCATTCATCGAATCGCCACTCTCGAGCTCCCTGACATCTAGGAGACATTATGACCTTCTCGGTCGAAGACATTATGCGAGCCGTCGATGAGCAGATGGCTGATGAGGGGCGTCCTGTAGCGCAAACGCTTGGCGAGGTGCTGCAGGACGCTCGACTGATGCTGTGCCTCACACAGCGTGAGGCTGCTGACATGCTCGATACGTCTCAAGCTCGAATCTCTGGAGCAGAGCGGGGCGAATGGGATCCGAAGCTCAGCACGATTCTCAAGTACGCGGAAGGATATGGGTATGACATCGAGATCAATCTCATCCCTCGTTCCGACTGAACGAGACTTACAGCCCTCTCGCATCATATTCGCTGATGTCGTGGCGGGCATGGATCCTTTCCACCCAATTAGCACGAATCTGTCGTACACGATGGATCTTGACTATCGACGCTACATTTTCCATGTAGTAGTCAAGTCTCTACCGAACGATCCGTTCGTCTATAAGGTAGATGAGGAGAAGTTTTACACAGCAGGCAACCCGCTCTTTGTCTTTGAGGAGATCGGCCTCGCAGCTCGTGCATATTTCCGCAACCTCTATCAGCCTCCCGAAGCTAACATTATCCTAGGAGAAGAATGACACTTCTTGCCAATCTTGTTATAGTGACGTTCGTCGCTATTGTTGTCGGAGGAATTTTCGTTAAGAACGCCGGTACCGCGCTGGCTATTCTTCTCTTCGTCAACATGGTCGCTGCCGTAATTCTCGCACTAGGCGTGAATGGTTGGCTGCCGACAGTAAGCTGGTGAAGATGACACAAGAAGATATTTCCGTTCCTGTAGAACAACTAGCTCAGTTGCGACGAGAGTCCACTATGGAAACTGCGCACCTAGAGCATGCGATTCTGCAAGCCGTAATCAACTACATCGCCGAGAAGCCTTTGTCTCGGGCACAAATTGTCATGGCGCTTATCAATGTTGCCGGTTATTGGCAGAAGAAGATCATTATCTCTGCGCTCACTGATGCTCGATGGAAGGAATTTAATGGGAAGTAAGACTATCGTCGTCCAGATTGGTAACACGGACGACAAGCTGACGCAGGTGCAATGGCATAATTTTGCATCAGACCTCTACAAGATGATGGAGGCATATTCTTCCGACATCCACTTCTTTGGGTTCTCTCCAGCAGATGCAGCGTGGCAGAACTGCTGTATTGTGGCGACGATCGACGAGGTCTACGTTCGCGCATATCTCGAGTGGGATTCTCTGGACGAGTACGTCGACAACCTTCGCCATAAGCTTCGGTTCATGGCCAGAGGATATTTTCAAGATTCTATTGCCTTGATGGTGGGAGAGACGGAGTTCGTTGGTTATGGAAAGGGAGCAGATCGTGAGCACGTTTAAGACACACTGGGAGAAGGATGGAAAGCCGGGCTCAGCGTGTGGTCGTGGGGGCGTCTCCTCGACAGATTTCTCGACGGTTGACTGTCTGCGTTGCATTAGCCACTACGAGGGCTCAAGGAATGTCTTTGTTGAGCCTGTAGCACCTCGCACAATCGAGAAGGTGGCGCCGACCAAGGAGATCCGAACGACGTCGTCCACTGGTGGTCAGAAGGGTGTCAAGGAAGCTCGATATTCTCTGATTCCGATTGGGCCTCTCGAGGACTTGGCTGTCCTGTTTGGCCGTGGAGCTCGTAAGTACGACGTGCATCAGTGGCGTAAGGGCTACGAACTGAGCAAGGGTCTCGACGCAATGCAGCGTCACCAGAGTGCCTTCTGGGCCGGCAAGGACTTCGACGTTTGCTCGAACGATCCTGCCGGCTGCCAGTTCGTCGACGCCGACGGCAATCCTTTCGATCCGCCTGCGCCTGACACCTGCTACAACCACACTGGCGCTCATCACCTGACGGCTGTCGCTTGGCACGCTTTCGTGATGCGTGAGCTGGTGCAGACTCATCCCGAGCACGACGATCGGTATATTATCAAGGAGTAGCTATGGATTGGGAGGAATTCCGAGAGCAAGAGGAGAACGAGTATTTCCTCGAGTTTCTTAAGCGATCTCAAGAGACGTATTTCGAAGAGAGCTTCAACCAAACAGTGGCTCTTCTTGGCGATTTGAGTACGCCAAACGTACCAGACCCTAACACAGAGCATCCAGCCCTGATGAAGGATGCGGCGTTTGTTCGCAATCTCAACAAACCACATGCTGTCTTGGTGAAGGCGCATGTTCCTCAGCTCTATCAGTATGGGGGTTACAAGGCCGACGAGCTAAAGCCCGAGATGAACATTATCTCGGGCAAGTTCATCATGACTCGGAAGTGGTGTTCAGGCCCAGTGCCTTTTGTGGGCGATCCTATCTGGGAAGACGCTCGATATTTCTGGCCTGTGTGGTACGACGACCTCGGCCGTTTTATCGCTGGCGACAGTAAGCTCGAGTGGTACCAATGCCACTGGGATTTGAGAAGGAAGGACAAACCAACTCGTGACTACCCTAGTTGATATTTATGAAGCGGCAGGTTTTGAGGTCACCGAAGATCGAACGCGGGTGATGATGTCTGGTGTTCAACAGATGAGGCCATTCGATATTGTGCTGCGTGTGGTGCCTACCGGCGTGGCTTTCGATTATGAGGGACAAGAGAAGGTGACATTCTCTGTTCAGTTGCACGACGGATACCGGTACGACGGCGGTGCGATGATTTTCACCGAGTACGGCTTCGAGATGGCGCTGCCTGTCGACCAGGTGAGAATTCTGCCACCAAACGTATCTGAGTAGATGCGTATCCTCATCACCGGTTCGCGGCTGTGGACCGACCAAGACCGAATCCGGCAGTTGTTTACTCGTTTGTGCTTCAACCCTGCTGCTGTGACGATGGTCTCTGGTCGGTGCCCACATGGTGCTGATCGAATGTGTGAGGAGATCGCTACAGAGCTAGGGTGGAAGATAGAGCCGCATCCGGCAGATTGGAAGCTGTTCGGGAAGCGAGCAGGCTATATTCGCAATGCTGAGATGGTGGCACTAGGTGCTGATCTCTGTTTCGCTTTCATCAAGGACTTCTCACCGGGGTCCACAAACACGGCGTATCTTGCTAAGACTGCCGGCATCAAGACATACATATTTAGGGATAGGAGCCCCGATAGTGGCAATTGAAGGACTGAACAATCTTCAGGATGAGCCTGGCGACGACGAGCATCGGCATGTCTACAGCCAGTGGATGAACTACCGCGACAAGCCCAAGCCGGCAACTGAGTATCGAGTGTGCCAGGTATATCTGCCCACTGGTGTTCGTTGCCCGCACTTCGAGGTGCGTAACAAGGCTATGGCATGAACATGTTCGTGTCGGATCAGGAAGAGTCGACTAGCGAACTGCAGCTTGCTTACTGGAAGCCGGGGATGCAGCGTCACACCGTACTCAAGCGGAATGTCGATGAGGCAAATTTCCCCGGGTGGATGCAAAACGAGGTGGTTCGGGCCCCTAAGGGTTTGATCTTCTTCTTCGTCAAGGCAAGCACCGACATCTTTTAGGAGAGTTATGGATATTCGGGACTTTATCATCCTCCGACTGGAGGACATGGAGCTTATGTCGTTTCGTATGCTTCAAACGGCATCGATCTCTACTCCCGAGTGGGAGGTCGGAGCACAGCTGCAACACACGGTCGATGGCCTTCGCGATATTCTCGACTATCACAACAACTGGGTGGTCGCCCTGGAAGGGCCGATTGAGATTGAGCCGATCAGCGCTGATCTTAAAAACTTGTCTCACATCGACGCCATTCGCTTCACGGCCAGTAGAGAGATTGGCTTCGTCACCGAGCAGCAGTACCGTGTGCGTTTCGGTAAGGAGCCGCCGACATCTCCCATGATTCGGGCCATCGCTCGGATGTGGAGGGATCACCCCGACTACCAGGAGGAATGGGCATGAGCGACATCAACGTCTGTCAGCCGTGTCGAGAAGCATCGAGTACCCCAAACGTAGAACACCCTGGTGGCGACGATATTTACGTCGGAAAGGGTCAGCTATCCGATCACGACCTTCTCTCATGTGATTGTATTTGTCATCCGGCCACTAAGGCACAGTATGACGAGATGATCAAAGAGAAGAAGGACAGCATCACTATTATCACTGAGGAGTAACTATGCCTGACTATCCTGTCGCTCACGCGTCAGTCCGAGTTCCGATTCGTCTCGACACCACGTGGGGCACGATTCAAGGTTCGGCTAGGGCGTTGGGTGTGCCTTCGACCGCTAGAGTGAAGGCGATCGTTGACACCAACCCTACGCCCACTCAGCTCGACCCTCGAGCCGACACTGTCCTGGAATTCACCTGGGAGATCCCTCCCTCATATTTGGAGGACTGACATGGACGACGAATTTGCTATCGAAAAGAAGCTGCTTGAGCTCAAACGAGTCGGATATTCTTGGCGTACAGGACAAAATCTCAGAGACAGTCTTCGATACGAAGAAAGCTTAAACGGTGATCTCAGTGAGATGATCCATCGTCTTGAAGGTTACGTTCTCTCCGAGCATCTAGCGGACGACTACTACGACCGAACGCTCGACCTCGACACGCCGAAGTCAACGTGGCAGATGTTCAAGATGCTCCACGCGACCTCCTGGTGGCTCGGCTGGCTTGTCAATCGGTGGCCTGTGAAGTACAACACGTCACATCACCGGTGCGTCGTCAAGGTGGGACGTTACGTCAACTACCCTGAGGCGCACGTGCCGATTCGCAACCTGGGCCACCCGTTCATCTACGAAGATGTGCGAGCGCTTACTCCGGAAGAGATCGCAGAGCGTGATGCTGAGCGAGCTCAGCTTGAGGCTGAGGTGGAGGCGCAGCGAGAGATGGTCGAGGTATATCTGCTCGTCGAGGAGACCATCGATGACCTTACCGCAGCTACCGGCCTGTCTCGTGAGTGGTTTGAGGATGCTCTCGCTTATGACCGACAGTTCGAGATGCACTCCAAGATCTATGTGATCCCGCAGGAGGTGTAGCATGCATGTTATTTGGGGGTCCCTCACCGAGTGGGGATGGACCATTTTTATCTGCACGGCCTTTCTGTCTATTCCTGTCTACGCTATTAGGCGCAATCAGTTCTGTCACTGCGGCAAGAGTAAGCCGTCGATCCTGCTCTTCCCGAACCACTATCGAGTTCGTCTGTTGGTGGCTAGAGCCATCGTGTCATCGATCGCTCTAGGTGTGGCGATTGCTACCAACGAACGTCCTCCCGACTCAGAAGCCATATTCACTGGAGTATGGGTGGTGTTTGCGATGATGGACTGGCTGGCTGTGTGGTATCACGAGAAAGACAAACTCAAGAAGGCAGCTAAGGCTCTTGGTCGGGTCAAGGTGCTGAGTAACGGTCGATTGGCGGTGGTGAAGTCGTGATCAAAAGCACCCGTCAGTGGGACGAAGACTGTCCATATTTCGGCCAGGAGCATGGGCGTCACTTCTATCGAGTCGACGACCCCGAGGGTTTCGGTAGTTGGAATAGGTCATGGAAAAGTTGCCTTGGCTGGCATGAGATGGAAGCCCGCGACTTCACCTACTGCCGCACTCGCTTCCATGCACCCTATATTCGAGGTAATGGTAGTAACTTGATCCATCGTTCCACACATGAGGGCACGATCGTGTGGTGTCCTGACGAGTTCTTCTCATATTCGCCGTCGCACATCATCTCGTGGACCGTGAAAACGATGTGCAGTTTGCCGGCGTTGAAGAATCCTATTCTCATCGCTGACGCGAAAGCCATGCGGGAGCAGAAGCTCGTCGAGACACCCACCGCACTGAAGTATTTCTCAGAGATTCACCTCTGTGGGCGATGCTTCCCTATCAACCAAGAGCGGACGTCGCACCCGCTCGCGAAATAAACTAGGTTTATAATGAGAACCCGAACCAGGGTTTCCATTTATCTCTAGGAGCATCTATGGATAGATTTGAGCGACTCAATCGTTGGCACGAAAAGGAAGATCTCATTGACGCGATCAAGGAGATACGCCCGATCGAGCCAGCCAACATTCGTTTGATTCTTGATCTCTTGGCCCACCCAGACGTCATCCAACATACGCTTCGTTATTTCCAAGAACTCGACACAGCTCAGAAGTGCTTGAATTATGAGCATCCTTGGAACTGTGCTCGAGAGGCGGAGGCTCGCTATCAGACCATTCAGTACGGGTGGATATCTGGTGCGGGAGCATTGGGGTACGACGATTCTTGGTGTGAGCCTTGCAGAGATCGACTGTTGAACATTACCTAGGAGTAGCGCATGGTCAACCTCCTTCGCTGCTCAGCTTCTGCATGGACCGGAGAGGGTGGTGCATGCAAGTGGTGCGGCACGTCAGACACTTACGCCATTTTGGGTAAGGGGTTCTGCTCGAGGAGCTGCATGGCTTCGTTCTGGAACAACCACCAGTACACTCGAGGGAAAATCGTCGTCTTTGCGTGGAACAGTGTGTGTCAGTGTGATGTGGTGATCGAGGCATATCGCTACGACTACTTCATCATGGAGTACAAGCTCATCACCATTGATCCACCGCACGTGGTGTGTGCTGGATGTGGGGAGTGTGAGGCAGAGATCGTCGAACGAGGCGACCGTCTCACAGTCAACCATATTCAGCCACGCTACGGCATTCCAACCAACCAGATCAACTGCATTCACCACATCGACAACCTCGAGCCCCTGTGCTGGCGTTGTCACGAGATACTCAACCGAGTTGATCAGAACCGAGAGGCGTGGATCGAGCAACTTGTTCGCAACAAACTGAGGAGACTATGAGACCTAAGTGCGAACGACGAGTTCGATATTTCAAGCATCACACTGGCCTCTGCGTCCTGCCTCCTCACGGAGATGACGTAGACCATCTTATCGAGATGGTGTCAGTAGACACGACTAAGACCAACTATTCGAAACCAGGAGGCCCTGTGCGGGTATACACCGATGGTGGCTACCGGGGAGGGATCGGTGGCTGGGGTTGGTGGAACGCGACCACCGAGGACTCGGACTATGGGTCGGTGGCAGCACCTACGACGAATCAAAGGATGGAGTTGCTGGCCGCTATTGAGGCCATTGACTCGCATCTGGATGATACTGAGTTGGTGATTGTCAGCGACTCTGCATATTTGATTAACTGCATGAACCACCGTTGGTACGACACATGGATGGCGAACCGCTGGAGGAACGTTCGTGGTGAGCCTATCGCGAACGCAGATCTCTGGCGGTCCCTGATCGATTTCATGAAGGAGAACCCTAAGATCCGTTTCGAAAAGGTCAAGGGGCACTCCGGTGACGTGGGTAATGATCATGCAGACCGACTGGCAACGAAGGGAATTAACGAACATGGCATTTCCACAGAACATCGAGGAGCTTCGATTCAGCCTGTCGGGACTGGCGCTGAAGAGGCTGGAGAAGATGCAGGGTTTGATGGGGACCTCCGGCCCGGTCGAGACTATTGCGATCTGTCTGGAGACAATGGAGAAGCTGCTGGACCACGAGTTCGCAGGAGCGGAGATCCAGATCGTCCAGCCCCCAAGACCGGAAATGAGGACACGATTCGAACTGCCAATTCTGTAGTGGACTCGCCTACCAACAAACTCCCCCCGGCGCCATTTCAGCTGAAGCCTCATCAAAAAGAGGCTCTCCAGAAGATCAGAAACGGCTCTGTGCTCAACGGAGATGTCGGGACTGGCAAGACCTTCACGGCCCTGGCGTACTACGTTCAGATCGTCTGTGAGGGCCTCCTAGACCGGTCTCAGCCCATGCGGAAGCCCAAGAAACTGATCGTCATCACTACCGCGAAGAAGCGGGACGATTTGGACTGGTATTCCGAGGGAATGCACCTTGGTTTGTTCAAGGATCCAGAGGATTCCTACTCCAAGAGCGAGTTCATTGTGGACTCGTGGAACAACATGAAGAAGTACGCTGACGTCGAAGGCGCGTTCTTTATTTTCGATGAGCAGCGGCTGGTCGGTAAGGGGGCGTGGGTCAAGTCGTTCCTGGCGATTGCTAAGAAGAATGAGTGGATCCTGCTTTCAGCCACGCCGGCTGATAACTGGATCGATTACGTGCCACTCTTCTTGGCCCACGGCTTCTACCGTAACCGCACCGACTTCATGGACAACCACGTCGTGTGGAAGATGGTGAACGGTCGGTACCCGCAGATCAAGGGGTACTACGGAGTGAAGAAGCTCCGTGCCTACCGGGATGCCATATTGGTGGACATGCCGTATGAACGTCACACCACTCGTCATATGGTGATCGTTGAGGTGCCTCACGATGAGATCACATTCCAGCGTGTATGGAAGAAGCGTTGGAACGTCTACGAGGACGTGCCTCTTATCGACTCCGGTGAGATGTACCGCATCGGCAGGAAGGTAGTCAACAGTGACCAATCCCGTTTGGACGCCATTGAGGAGCTCAATCAGAAACACGCTCGACTCATCGTGTTCTACAACTTCGACTACGAACTTGAGATGCTCAGGACGTTGCACACAAGGCTGGACATTAAGGTGGCCGAATGGAACGGCCATCGACATGAGCCTGTGCCAACTGGCGATCGATGGATCTACCTCGTCCAGTATCAAGCCGGAGCTGAGGGTTGGAATTGCACAACTACTGACGCCATCGTCTTCTACTCCCTGACATATTCTCACAAGCTCTTCGAGCAGTCGCAGGGACGTATCGATCGTCTTGACACTCCGTATGAGGATCTCTACTACTACGTGTTGAAGTCTAGGGCGCAGGTGGAGAGGCTTATTTGGAAGGCCTTGACGATGAAGAAGAACTTCCATGAAGGACGCAAACAACGTTACGACAACCAGCATGAGAGGAGGGCGGCGTGAGCGAGGTATTCGAATTGCCTCCCGGCGTAAGCTCTATGTGCGGGTTCTGTCTGACCAAGGCGACGCATTTCATTGTCGTCAATTATTCGTATGGCAAATTGATCCCTGCTTGTCTCGAGCATGCCGAGCGAAAGATGTACTGAGGTCGCGGTCGAAACACGCCTTGTAATGAGACCTAC
>Ga0164306_10000076_pt1 | contig 35058 bp, 41 predicted proteins | sample Whisoiple_242_MG_FD_110213 | JGI IMG/M metagenome (GOLD analysis project Ga0164306, IMG submission 110213) | Soil microbial communities amended with fresh organic matter from upstate New York, USA - Whitman soil sample_242_MG | ecosystem: Environmental > Terrestrial > Soil > Unclassified >... | reverse complement strand
GGACACTGGGCGAGCAGCTTCCGACGCTCGGGAGTCGAGAGAAACTCGTTCGTCTCCGTGTCCAGGACGTCGAATTCCATGAAGTAATGGGGCAGGGCATCGTAAAAGTACGTGTGACACGCGTAGAGCCACTCACCGTACATGACGTACCTCGATCCCAGGACACAGTAAAACGCCTCTTGGTGGGTGGCAGACCACTGCTTGAACAGGTCGAAGTGTTTTTCTCGAGGCCCACCTCGCAGGTAGTGCCCCCTAGACTGAAGGAGGAGCTCTCCTTTTTCAGAGAAGCTGACGCCACAGTTAGCACCATCGACCTTTTCTTCGATGACAAGATGCTTGCCAGCGAGCTCAGACCAGTCTGCTGCTTCCATGTCATGGTCGCCGTTTTGAAACCGTGAGCCTCTCACGTGTTGGGTGCGGGGATATTTTCTGATCATGAGGCGCACGATTGTTTTTGGACTGCGGTCATCCTGTAGGTGCTGTGTTCCGTCTTCACGAAGTACACGTCATCGTCAGTGAGCTTCAAGATCCTGACGATGGTTGACGTCACGTACTCACGGACGCCATCGAGAGAGATGACAAGAGGCTTACCAATCACCGGCTCGCGTTCGAGGGTGCCCACCCAGTACTTGTCTTTCGCAGGAAGTTGCAACAGGACTTGTTTCATGGCGTAACCTTTCCGTGATAGACCAGCATCGTTAACCACATCAACGTTACGTCGTGTTCCGACGGAACCAGGTCTTCGCACTCTTCTTTACACGCTGCGATGACCTTATTGGTTAGGTACATAATGTTGAGATGTGGGTTGAGGTCCCAGTGATCCTCTTCAGTGATCGGGTTAGCAGCGACGACAGCAGCGAGATGCTTGCTAACGAGCAGGTTCTTGTAGATCCTGTCGCCTAAGGCGGCCCGTAGCTCTTTTGGTGTGAAGCTCAACTTATCTCAATCCTATCACGGTCGGGCTCGAGCCTACACACCCAGGTCAACGTCAATTTTCAGCTCTGAATTGCCTAGCTTTTTCACCTCGAAAAAGAAGAACTGTTTCTTGTCCTTCATGGCACGCAAGACCCACTCCTTGAGAGTCTCTTGGTCTGGAAACGCGAAATAGATAACGTTGGGAACCAGGTAGCCGCTGTCCTCTGGATAGCCTGAGTGTTCGTGGTGTTTGTCGAACATTACGCTGGCAAAGTGTGGCCCTTTCGGCTTGTCCTCTACCTTCTCCACCATGAACTTCGCCCAGTCATGGTAGTTGTAGTCGTCCATGTATTTCTTGGTTGACATCGCGTCTCCTAACGGCGCTTGAGGCCCAACGTCACCGCGTTGTTGATTGCCTTGATGACGTCACCAGCGTTCTTGACCCTGACGATGTCAGACCTAGAGACGTCGACGTTGCGATTGTAGGGTGCCTCCCACAGCAACGCGAGCTTGTTGGGATACTCAGCGAGCCACTTGTGACAGTTGTCGTCAGAATCATCGATGAGAACGTCACCATCGACGTACTGCTTACCTTCGGTGCTGATGATGCGCCCTTTCGGGATCCCAAAATGACGATCAAGCCAGATCCGGCGGTCGTCTGCCCAGGTGGGAGTTGACATGGGCGAGGTGACGATGACGACCTCGCCGATCTCATGAAGACATTGAACGAACTCTTTGGCGCCTTGGATGACTGGGAAGCTCTGGCACCATCCCGGCTTTGCCTGTTCCTCTTTTAACCTGGGCTTGAGGTGACCTTTGCCTAGGACCTCAAACACGTCCCAGTGTGTCACCTCTTCGTGGGTGTGACGGTCGCCCGTGTGTTGCTCGATCAGGTCAAAGCATCCCGAGCAATAGTCAGACAACACGCCGTCACAGTCAAGCAAGATCCTGAGCTTTTTCATGCTCAGAAACTACAACGTCAGGCCCTAGAGTTCAAGATCTCTCTTCGAGAGAACGTGCCCTCAGGCGCATGATGTTCCTGATCATTAAGAATGTATTGAACGCAAGCAGGCACAGTGACGCAAAGATCAAAGGCTTGCGATGCGTCACGATCGCACTTAGTAGGCTCATCGATGCAAAAGCGCTCGAACCTACGCCCAGGAAGATCGTCCTCTTCATGGAGGTGATCATCGAGTGATCCTTTTGAAAAGATCGATGAAAAACATCACGATCAGGTTCGCGATGGCGGGTATCGTCAAAAACAAGGCTGGGAAAACCCAAAGAAGCCCTTTCTTCTTTCGAGTGATCCACGCATCTTCGACTATCATCCAGCATAGGATGCCAAGGCCACCCGGAATCCACAACAACATTCCTAATGTTTTGAAGAACTTTTTCATTCGACCTTCAGCACGGTGGCTGTTCCCTTGTCAGTGTCAAAAACGATCGTCAGACACTCTTTGTACTTGACGAACTTGTCGAGCTTGTCCCACTCAGCGTCGCGACGCGTCTCGAAGAGATCTTCTTTCTCAGCGTCGGTAAGTCCCTCGATCTCATCGACCGATGCCCTGATCGCGTCATCGACGCTGTTCGAAAACCCGTCCGGGTCCTTCAAGAAAACGTGGATCTTCATAGCTTCCTCACGAAGGTGGCGACCTTCATCTCGATGTCGTAGGTGTTGTACTTGTCGATCACGTCCTGTGCTTCCTTGGCAGTCAGGAAGATGTCAGGCACGTCAGTCATTGATAGCGTGGGCGAGGGACCCCAGTCGTTGTCGTGTAAGTACACGAACTTTCCCGTGATCCAGTACGGGTGCTGGTCAACCTTTCCGATGACGATAGCGAATAATTGTTGCATGGCCGCCGTGACGGCTACGAGACCGGCTGCTTCGAGCTGTTGCTCGACCAGCACACGGCGGAAATCTTCACTCTTTGGCGGGCGAGATGTTGATGATCACGCTCTTGACAACGAGAGGCTCACTGGAGATGTGAACGATCTGACCACCCGACATGTAGTGTTGGTGATAGCCATTCTTCTCCGCGTCGAACCAAAAGATGTAGTCGCCTGAGCTGCCGTACGCTCCGTCATCGCCAAGGACTTCAGAAGTACAGAAATTCGTGCCGTCAATGTTGACAGAGTTACAGTACTGTCCACCTGTGCTGTTGCCGACAGACGACGGACTCAAGCGCTTGCTGCCGCTGGTCACCTTCCCCTTGACGGTCGAGTAGATGATGACCTGACCGCTGTACGCCGAGATGACGTAGAGGTGTTTGATCGAGCCTGGCGTGTTGTCAGCTAGCAGGCGATTTGCGATGTTCTCTTGCTCGACGGTGCGGCCGTCGGCCTGTGTTTGAACCTTCACCGTTGCCTTGCGTACGCCAGATGTCGAAACAGGGACTGAATCGCCATCGTTGCATGCGCTCAAAGCGAGAACCAACGCTGTCAAGAAACCGAGTGCGAAGCGAGACTTGGTGATCATGATCATTCCGTGATGTAGGGTTTGAACTCACGAGGCAACGGATCTGTTGCACCCGCGGGGAGTTGTCCGGCGTTGGCAAAACGCCAGTTGGCCTTTGCCATCTGAGCGTTGTATTCAGCGGCAAGGGTGTTGTAGCTCGCAGCGATGCCTGCAGCTTCAGAGCGCCAGATCGACCATTGTTCGCGGTCGTCCTTGGCCCAATCGCCTCGGGTTTTCTCACCGTATTGGACCTTGAGATCATTGAAACGATTTTCGTAGACCTTTAAGGTCGCCCGTTTGGCATCGAGCTGCGCAGCAGCGTTTTTGAACCACTCGTACTTTTCGAGTGAGGCCTTGGCACCGAACTGCTGTTGGGCGACGGTCGCCGCCTCGTCAGCTGCGCTGCAAGCGTGTGCAACGAAAATGGTCGGGATCGCGCAGACCGCGATGACACCAAGGACTTTGAACCAGAGCGCTGCCGGGCCTTTGTTTGCAGCCCGATCGAATGAGTCCCAATCGTTTCTTGACATGAGTCTTTCCTTGTTTTGTGAAAATCAATCTAGAACGCACCCGGGGCCACTTGAAAGCAGGTCAGGCCGATGCTGCGCCAGAAATCGACGACTTGGTTTCGGTCGTCCAAGACGAATAGCACGTTGTACTGATTAGCGACGTACTTGTCGAACAACTCCTGTTTGATGACGCTGTCCTTGCGTTGATCCAACTTGTCGGGATCGGGAGCCGTCTCGCCTCGCATGTGAAGCTCGTACGGGATGGACAAGTCTTTCGGACGGGTATCGTTTTCCTGTGAGAAGGCCCATTGCGCCGGGACGCGACAGTATTTCTCAATGAAACGAACGGTCTCAGGCCTGTACTTCATGTCACGACCCGACATGAACAAGATTTTGATGCCCTGAGCGTGCATCGCCAGGACGACGCGGATGACGGGCCAGTTCGGAGAGTCTTTCAGGTCACAGTCAGTCGCGTCGTACGGCGAGCGGTCTCCGACGAGCGCCAGAGTACCGTCAAGGTCACACATGATCGCCTTTGGCAGGCTCTCGTCTTGGACGACGACCTTAAAGGAGTCAGGACGAGGCTCGTAGTACGACGTCTTGTCACTGAGCTTCCTTCCCTTGTCGAGGCCGGCACCTCGGGCCATGTCCTTGATGACCTTCTCACCGACCTGGGCGAAACCGGTACGTTTCAGGTCGCGCTCGAGCGCGGTCTTGATGTCGACATTGACGCCTTTCTCGATGACGGTGACATCGCCATAAGCAGCAGCTGCCTGGTGCAGCTTCCTGACGGTCATCGGCACCAGGTGGGTGTCATCGAGGATGACATCGTATCCTGCGTCGAAGGCCTGGCGCATCAGCGCCTCTTTCATGCCTCGGACCAGCTCCTCGCGGTCGTTGTTGCGAGCGTGTGGGTTGTTGCCCGGGCCCACCACCATCCCACGCAGGTCGTCGCGGTTGACGCGAATCCAACGATTGGGCTCCTTGCGGACCAACTCCGCTGCCAGCGTGGACTTGCCTGACCCCGGAAGGCCCTTGAAAATCATCAGAGTGCGCATTATTGGTTACCTTTTTTGAGTCTAGCGAGGTTTTCTTGGGCTGTCTTGAGGGCTCTTTCGGCCTCGATGATGCGTCGTTGTTCTGCGTTTTGGAGACGCAGCATCTCTTTGTTACGTTTTTCAGCAGCGACTCGCTCTAAACGAGCGCGTTGGTCGATGACCTCGACATGACCAGCAGCGAACTTGACCAAGAACGCTCCAACACCGAGGTTGGTGCACTTGCCCTGCGCTGGGCCGGGTCGGGTCCAGATCTTTGCGTCCTTGAAGTCTTTGACCCAACCTGAGTTCTTTCGTTGGGAGTAGGTGCAGTACCAATGCGCGATGGTCAGATCCGGGTCGTTAACGACCGCATAGAACGTGAAGCTTGGCGGCTCAGGTCTCCCATGAGTGCACCCACAGAAGTCGTTGTTCTCCATGCTGTTTCGATGCCAGCACTTATAAAAGGTGACATGACCTTCAGCGCGATGCTCTTGCATTGGATGCTGACACCCTGGGCAGATTTCCATGTTGGACACTTGATCACCTTACCACGAAGCCGGGTGGGTTTTCACCCACCCGTTCAGCCGTGTTTCCTGAGAAAACGTTCGGTCAGGTCAATGATGATTGCGTCGACCTTTTTCCTGTCAGCTTCCTTGCGCAAGGTCGAGGTCTTGTAGAGTTCCTCGCTCTGGGCCTCAAGGGCCTCTGCTTCCTCAACGAGTTGGTCGTAGCTGACCTGGCCGTGTCGGACTGAAAGCAGCTTCTCTCTGTCGTTCGTCCGCTTGACATTGACGACGCCGTCCCGAAGGATCTCGACGCCCATCGTCTGCAATCGCAAGAGGTGCATGCCATGCTTCGTGTCGTAACCGAACTGCGCCTCGAGCTGGGCCCGAGCCGGGTTGCGAGACTTCACCCAGTTACAATACTGGTCGTAGTGTGCCTTCGCAGCCTGGTACTGCTTCTCCCTGGTGAACAATGTCAACACGTCCTTGGGCAATTCCACTTCGATTCCCTCGCGGACGGATGCCTCAAAGGCACCGAGCTCGGACGCTGACACCTTGGACGTTTCCGACAGGTGGAAGTCAGAGCGCGACGGAGCTGCCTTGGGAGGGTCCAACAACCACGAACGATGGGTCTTGATCCTTTTCAATTGGGAGTGAGCGTAACCCGCGAAGGTGAACTTCGCCTTCTTTGACAGGAAATCGTCCTTGATGGCTCTCAATGCTTCGCCGAACTCGGTGCAGACCAACACGTCCTCTTCAGCGACGTGGAGGACCTCGATGATGTTCGGGTTGCAATCGATCGCCAGCGAGGCGAACTTGTCAAGCGAGTAGATCACCTTGTCGATACCATCGCTCTTCGAGCCCATGTGCTCGAGCTGCTCGAATTTCTGGAGGAAGCCGAAATAGCATTCCTTGGGTTTTATGCAAACGCCCTTGTAATCCTCGTCTGAGGATGCGACGTTCAGGCCGTAGGCGTGGGAACCGTGACGGGCGAGAAATATTGTTCGTTCTTCGATGTTGAAGTGCATTTGTTGATCCAGCTTTCTGCCGCAGAGATGATCTTGGGATGAGCGTTTCGCAAAACGTCTCGCCAGGGAACATCATGTGATGGCTGCAATTTCAAGACTTGGGTGAGAAAGACGTATCGTATCGGGCGACCCACGCGAAGGAGGTTTGGGTTCAGGATGAAGAGCCTGCACATCTCTGCCATGACTTCGTAAGGATTGGGCTCGTAACCCGACACTGGGAGCTCGTGTTTGGCGATCAACTTGAGGTTGTTGATGAGAACCTGTTGGTGCTTGACGTCGATTCGCTTGTTGATCTCGAAGTGAATGTGGTGACCCGTCTCGTGCGCTAGTATCCCCGGCGCTGTCATGTCCGCCTTGAATCCCGTGAACGACCAGGCAAAGCCAGGCGTCTTGGTGGGTGGACGTGCTCTATTGATGTTCACGAAGAGAACGCCGTTCCAGTACCACCCGTTGTCGTGCCATGGGTTCTTTCCCGGCGGTTTCTTAGAAGGATCGGGCACGAGCAGGTACTCTCGCACCCGCGCGATGCCGTTCAGGTCGAGAAACGACTCAACGTAGTGAGCAGCGTCTCGGATCGCAACGAACTTGTCGTAATTTGTAGGATCGACGACGAAGGGTGCTGCCATCAGGCCACTAGAATACCACTAGGAAGGCCCGGTTTTCACTTCAAGCAATCACTTGAGTTCGATGGGAATGTTGATGCCTTCTGTGGGCCTGACCCAGCTGACCTTGACCGTGAGCTGCCCGTGTTGCCATGAGGCTGTCACGGTTCTCGTGTCAAAGTCACGAGCGATCTTGTACCTGTTCGTGAACGTCTTGCCTTCCCGGGTCGGGCCCGAGACCACGACCAGGTCGTCCTTGACTGAAAGTCTCAACGCTTTCGGATCGACCCCCGGCAAGTCAACAAGAAGCGTCATCCCAGCGTCGTCGCTCGTCGAGCTGTACCCTCGCAGGTCGCTCGTGGGCGTGTACTTGCTGACCTCTTCAGGTTCAGCAAGCGGCGAGCCGGGTGCAGGTGTAGTCACCAATCGGGTCGAAAACAGGTCACCAAGGAGACCCTCGAACTCCTCGAACATCTTTCCAAACGGGTGATCTTTTGCCATGACGCGATAGTAACTGGTTAGCATGTGATTTTCACTCCTCTGCCAAAGAGAGTAATCACCCTAACGACGTTGGGAAGGCTAGTAACCGCTTTTGATTCGCTCGAAATTGACGTCGCCCTTTGCGATGTAAGCGTCATACAGTTCTTCCAACGTCACGCCGCTGGCGATGACGAGCTCAAAGTACAGGTGCAAGGCGTCGACGAGCTCTTCCTTGTACGCCTCGCGGTCGACCTCAGGCAGATCTGTCGCTCGGTGTGATTTTGAGTTCTTGAGGTGTTGTCCCGCCTCGAACAGCTCTTCCATCAGGTGGTTCCTGATGTCCTTAAGGAACTGTTGGCCTTTCTTCGTGGTGATGTCAGTGGGAAAGTTCGGGAACCCACGCTTCTCTTGCAGCAGCTTCATGAAGCTGAGCTGCTGCTGCCACATGTAGTCGAGCCTGTCGTCATCGTTTTCGACAAACATCAGAACTCCGTGATGAACTTTCCGGTGGTGGCCGACGCTGCGAGCTCGAGAGCCTGCGCCTCGAGCTTTTCGTACGATTCTTTGACCTGGCGCTGGTAGTCGTCTGACAGGACCAACACGCTCGGATCGGATGGGTCGGTGACCAGACGCACCTGGCGCAGGAGGTCCGCCCCGTCGACGCCGGTCATGATCGCCTCTTGAAAGATCTGGACCATTCGCATCGAAACGTTGTCTGCAAACTTGAATTCACTCATGGGTCATATCCTATGCTAACGAGAGCTCTTGTATCGTCTGCGTGATGTCTTTTCCGTCGATCGCATCACCTGCGCACGTCCAACCCGATCGTTGCCGCCGAGCGAACATCTCGAGGCGTTGGGTGTCAGGAAACATCTTCTCTAGGCGCTTTTGCAGGGTCGCAGGCTTGATGGAGTGACCGGCGTTCAGGTCAAACGCAACAGAGCGCTGCGAGTGATCCTCGAGCCACGGGTACACTGACTTTCCTGACGTGCCGATCAAGGCGATCTCATGCGACTGCCTGAATAGCCTTCCCATCCCGACACGGGTGCCATTGTTCCAGTCGTCCTCTTTGCGATGGTCCTTCTTTAGCTTAACCCAGACAAAGGTTTGTTTAAACGAAAACCCCCATGCTTTCATGACGTCTAGGCCCACCGGCAACAACACTGAGGGCACCCACAGCGCTAGCAAGCATCCCATCGGGTCAGCTACGTCTGCTACTGGTATCGCAGCGACCTGTGCAGGTGTCATCGTGTTGTACTGTGCTGACGCTGCTCGCTTGACCTTGCGTTTCATTTTCTTGAGGTTATCATTGAAGCCCCACGCTGGGTCAGCAACGATGACTTGGTATTTCATGCTGATTTCACCGCATTCAAGATACGAGCGTGGACCTCATCTCTCGATCCTTGGTTGTTGATCAAGTGATGGTCCTCTGGGTGTTCCTGAGCCCACTCATAGTAACCTCTCCTGACAGTAGCCTGCAAGGAGTTGTCTTTTTCATACACGTCGTCAACTTCTTGGCGCTTGAACGACGAGCCGTGAAGGATGACCGTGTCGTCCGCGTTCTTCAGCATGGAATACAGGAAGCGATTGAACGTTGGGTTGACTCCCGTGGCGTCGCCGTAGACGATTGCCGAGAGCTTCCACCTGTCTAGGACGACGAAATCACACGTCAGGCGCAACCACAGCAAAACCGTCCACTGAAAGATGAACTTGTTGAGAAACTGAACGAACTGGAACAGGTTCGGATAGTCTTTCGCTTGGCCATTTTTCAACATCCGATAGATCAGGCGATAGGTCACCCGATCGTTAAACGGGACCTCGACAAGCGCTGTCCTGTCGCCGTAACGGCCCAACACGTGGGACAAGTACCTCGATTGCGTTTGCTTGCCGACCTTGTCAGGTCCCTCGACGACGATCAATTTTGCCAAGAGTCTCATGTGTCAATAATACCTTTCGTGACACTAAAGATCAACGAACCCGTGTGTCTAGGACTTTCTTAAAGTTGTCCTCGTTCGCTAGTTCCTTGCGAAACTGCAACCAACCTCTAAAATTGCCCACGAACGGAGCCGTCCTTGACAGCTTTCGTTCAATGATGTCTTGGTTGGTGAGCGGCCGAGCGACGTGTTCGAACGGGCTCATGTGACCGCTAGCGTGTAACCTAGCGCTTAGCTCGATGTCAGCCATTGGATCTCGACGACCGTCGTGTGTCAGGTAACTGACTCGAGCGCAGCGACCGACGGAAATACGCTTCGCATCATCGATACGAAACTGAGTGCAAGAAAAACCGATCGGATCGTTCCACTCGGGCGAATCATCAGGCAAGACAAACTCGTCCGGCTGCAACAGGGGCAAGTGCCACTCGCCTGGTTTTAGTTCTTTGGGCTTCGAGGCTTGGTACTCTTCCCACATCATGCCCGTTGGCTTGCGAATCTCAGGTTGTGCATCCGGGTGCAATCTCAAGCCGAAATAGTTGTCCCACTCAGTGCTAGACACGATGATGGTGTGCCAGCAAAAAGGTTCGATCAATCGATTCGCTAGTTGCTTATGAACGCCTAACGAGGCAAGCACCTTTGCGCTTGAAACTGCGTCCGCGCACGCCTTTCGCCAGGCCATTCGAGCCATGACGTCATCGTCTGAACGTAAGTCCTCAGAGGCTTGCATTCCCTTCTGGTTCTTGCCGAACGCTTCGGGCTCGAACGGATCGAGCTCAATGGCTGCGATCCGCTTCTCGACTGGGATGGCACGGCTCGAAGCGCTGTTCCGAGAAAACACGCGATGGGTGTTGAATTCCGCCAACACGATTCGTGGCAACGTGACTTCCATCGTCGTCAGACGGCTGACGTGTTTACCCCTGATCGCTATGCTGTCTGCTAGGATTTTTACTGAATACGCCATTTTCATGCTCCGTAAACGCGAACGCACTCGCGCATGGTGTTATCATGGATCTCAAGGACCTTCGGAATCGAACCGTCGGGTTCAGTTTGATAGCCTCCCGCGAGGTTCCAAACGACCGGTGTACCTGCCGCTTTCAGGGCATCAAAGACAACTCCGTCGCGGCGACGTAACTCGTCTGTCGTCAACCAACCCCCGTAAGGATCGTTAACGTGCGGATCGGCGCCAGCTTGGTACAGTACAACATCACAGTTGGACATCACTTTCATGATCTCAGGAAGGAGATTGAAAAACTGTGTCACCTGGCGAGGCTCGGTGAAGGATGCTCCGCCCGAAAAGTGTGCGATCCAATCGATCTTGAACCGATTGATGATGTCATCAGTGCCGTTACCGTAATGCATGTCGAGGTCAAGAATACCGACCCTCTTACAACCGTCAGCCTTCAAGGCCAGCGCAGTCACCATCAGTCCGTTGAAGGTGCAAAATCCCATTGACGTCGCCCATTCAGCATGGTGAAAACCCGACACGGGCGCCACAGCAACCGTTTTTGTTTGCAACGCGTGTCGCGCGCCGGTGAGCATGGCACCTGAGGTGTAAAGCAACGACGCAGCGACCTCAGGCGACTTGTTACCAAACCCGTTGCTACGCTGACACGATAACACCCCTTCGATAAAATCGCGGTCATGAGCTTGAGATAGCTCATCAACCGTCACAGGAACGGGTTCGTGCACGTCGATCAAAAACTGTCGTTGCCAAGACTCAACGACCTTCGCAGGTTTTGCAGCGCTGGGCGAGAGGCTTCTTGAGTCAGCAACCATCTTGGGAGTGTAAAAAACAGGTATTGCAGTAGCCAATGGGTAACCTCGACTTACGATCTAAGATTTAACTCAGGTCATTCTAATAACCTTCGCGCCTCTGTTCACGTGCTCGTGAAAGGTAACCCACCTTTGCGATCTCAGACCTGGTGAGCATGTTCCGTAACTGGTTGTAGTCGTCATCGTGCAAGAGCACGACATGGCTGACATTGGCTCCCAAGATGTATTTCAACCCTTGCCAGGCTCGTTTGTGCCAAGGTAATTGTCGATTGAGGCGAATGTCTAAGCGAACGTTGCCGTCATTAAAGTCAAGCGTAAACCTAACAGCGTGATCTAGACTGCCACGCTGGCAATCAAAGTGTTCTGTCTCCATTTGAGAGACGGTACTACACTTGACGTATGAATTGGTAAAGACAATCTTCGAGCAGGTCGTTCGCTTTCGTTTCAAGGTCCTCGAGCACTTGGTTCGCAGCGGCCTGTGCCTCGCGTTGGTCAGCAGGCGTCTGTGACTTGTTCATCATGATGAACCGAAAGATCTGTTGGCGGATCTCGTCAACGTACTTCGTCGTGGCCTGTCGCAGGACGAACTCCGGCACGCCTCGAAGGTATTCTTCGCGGATCGCCTTCCTAAGATCGCCGACGCGGACCTTCATGAATCACAGCTCCTCAGAAAACTCGTCGCTGTACTTTTCGATCAGACCCATCATCGCTTGCTTGAGTTTGAGAGCCTTTTCCATCAGCTGCTCACGGTAGGCATCTTGCGTCTCAGGTGAAAAACCTGCCTCGATTATGTCCATGTGAGTGTCAACGAAGGCTTCAGCGACCTTGTCAAGCACGATCGAAAACGTTTCCTTTGCAGCTGCCTCAAAGTTATGAGGCATCATGCCCATGCCAAGATCATCGCCTTCTTCGCCTCCAGCATCTAGATTCATGTCTCGATCCCACGAACCAAAACGCTCAGAGAGTTTCTTGTCTCTCGGAGGCGTGAACAGCGGAGAGCCAGGTTGACGAGTTTCGATCGCCTCGCTGATCAGGCGGCGGAGCGAGGTTTGGCTTAGCTTGACGACTTGTTTCTTCATGAGAGGCGATCGCTTTCTAAGCGATAAGTATCACCCACACTTGCTGTTGCCGCAGTCAAAGCACGTCACGCAACCCTGGATGTAGTGTAGGTTGGCGCCTCCGCACTCTGCACACGATTTCTCTGTCGTGACCTTGGTGCCATCTGGGATGTAGTGCTTGCTGAGGACCCGAGCGATGCAAGCGCTGAACGACATAATGTCGCTGTGCTTGTCCTTGCGAAGCTGTTCGATCAGGTACTGCAACGGCACACCGTGGCGCAACGTCAACGAGATGGTCCGCGTCAGGGCTCCGTAGATCGGGTTATCGAACAGCTCGACGACGTTCTTAAACACCAGCTCGTCGTCGTCTCCCAACGGGATCTTGAGGTTGTACGTGGCAATGCCATTGACCTTGCCATTCTTGATGAGCGTGCCGTGCTTGATCTTTTTAGGAACCTCGACGTGTTCCTGCAGGCCACAAAAGATCTCATAAGGTTTATCGTTGTGAAGTCCGACGAGGACCAGGTACGTCTCACCCTTGACAGTTGTCCTGTGAATGTCACACGGTAGCTCCTTCGGACGTTTCGGAGCGTGTGTCTCTGAGATGACCAGCGGTTGCCCAGACTTGTCGACCTCGCTCGTCTTATCCTTGGTCTCATTGACCAACACACCTGCACGTGAACCGTCACGATAGATGGTCACGCCCTTGCACCCGGTCTCCCAACCGTGCATGTAGATCTGCTTAACGACGTCAACCGACGTCGAGTTTGGGATGTTGGTCGTGTTCGAGATGCTGTGACAGATCCACCTTTGTGCTGCGGCCTGGACGTCAATCTTTCTCACCCAGTTAATGTCATTGCTGGTCGCACCAGCGTAAGGTGACTTCGTGACGTCGTTTTCAGTCAGACCAGTGACCTCCATCCACTTCTTGAACGCGTGGTGGTAGATCGTGTACTCCTGCCACTTGTCGCCCATGTCATCAGTGAAATCGACACGAGCGTCAGCATCAGCAGCAGTGATCTTGCGGCGACGTTTGTAAAACAGCATGAACGCAGGCTCACAGCCTGACGTCGTCTGGGTCAAGATCGACACTGAGCCTGCGGGCGCCGTGGTCGTCAACGCGATGTTACGCCGGCCGTAGCACTCGTAGTCTGCTCTGAGTTTCGAGTCCTCGTTCATGATGCGCTCGATGAACGGGTGACCTCTCTCGGTGTCATGTGAAAAGACTGGAAAGGGTGAACGATCGCGAGCCATGTCAACGGTCGAACGATACGCTGCGAGCGCTTGTGTCCTGTAGATCGATTCTGTTTCAGAAACAGAGGTTAACGATCCGTACTGGACGTTGATTGCTGCTAACGCATCGCCCAGGGCGGTAATACCCAAGCCCGTCCTACGCCCTCCCGTGGCGGCCTTCTTGATCTTGCTCCAGAGTTGTAGCTCGATTCGCTTGACCTCATCAGACTCTGGGTCATTCTCGATCTTTTGGATGATCGCGTCGACGGCCTCGAGCTCAAGGTCGACCAGGTCGTCCATCAGCTTCTGTGCCTTGTAGACGGTGTCACGAAAGTCATCGTAATCGAACGATGCGTCTGCTTCAAACGGTCTCTTGACGAAGGCGTACAGGTTGACCAACAACAGGCGGCAGCTGTCGTACGGAGACAAGGTGATCTCACCACACGGGTTCGTCGATGTCGAGCCGTAGCCAGCGTCCTTGTACGCGTCAGCGGGTCCCATCCTCGACACCGTGTCCCAGAACAGCAACCCTGGCTCGGCCGCAAAGTGTGCTGCTTCGATGATCTCGTTCCAGAGCTCGACTGCATTGACGTCGTTCTCAATGATGTGCTCGACGTCTTTCTCGACCGGAAACCTGAGCTGTACCTTCGTCTGGTTCTTGACAGCGTTCATGAACTCATCAGAGAGCCTGATGGAGATGTTCGCTCCCGTCACCTTCTTCAGGTCACGCTTGATGTTGATGAACGTCCTGATCTCAGGGTGATGGACGGAGATCGTCAGCATCAATGCACCGCGTCGGCCTCCCTGGGCGACCTCACGACACGTGTTGCTGAAGCGTTCCATGAACACGCCGATGCCATCAGTGGTTCGGGCCGCGTTCGAGGTCGTCAACCCACGAGGCCTGATCGTCGACACGTCAAAACCGACGCCGCCGCGACGTTTCATGATTTGCGCCTGTTCCTGGTCGGCACGTAGGATGCCACCGTACGAATCCTGAGGCGATTCGATGACGAAACAGTTGCTCAACGACTGGTACTGGTACGGGTTTCCGACGGCAGACATCGGGCTGCCTTGTGGCACCACCTTCCAAGACGCGAGAAGGTCGTAGATTTCACTTTCTGACAACGGATTAGGGTACCTGCTTTCGATGCGAGCGAATTCTCTTGCTAGCCTCCTGTGCATGTCAGCAGGAGTCAGCTCGTATATGTTCGCTTGCATGTCACGTAATGCGTACTTTCCCGCAAAGACCTCTGCTGCTAGGTTGTCACCCTTGAAATACTCAAGTGAGGCACTACGCACTTCATCGTAAGTGTACTTCATCATCAAATCGCTCTCTCAACGCACGTCAACAATCAGCCTAGTCGCCAACACGAACGGTCACGCAAAGCTCAGATACCTATTCAGCACCGTTCGGTTCGACGGACTCTGCCTTTTGCAGGATGTTGTCCTTCTTGACCTCGAGCCATTTGTCCCTCAGCGCTCGTTTGAAACCTCTCTCGTCCTCGTTGTGTGTCTCTTCTGGGCTCGCCGCTCGACCGATGATCTCAAACTTGCTACGTGCCGTGTCGATCTTCACTGGGTAGACGATGCCGTCACGTCCTGCCCTGTTCTTGGCGATGAACAGCCGACCCATGCCTCCTGACTTTTCGTGTGCCTTCCTTGATAGGCCCAAGACGACGTCAGCGACCTGTGCTTTGCCATACGCCTCGCTCATGTTGCCGAGGTCGACGACGTCAGCGCTGGCGCCTTCCTTGTTAGATTGCGACGCGGTCCAGACTGGGATCAGCTTCTCACCCGCAAAACCACGCAACTCTTCGTAGATGAGCTTAAGCTCGTGACGCAGAGAGTCGTACTGTCGGGTCGACCTCATGATGTCTGCATAGTCAATGACGATCAATCCTGGCCTGAATCCCTTCAGGTCCAAACGCTCGATGTGGCTACGCAACGTGTAGATGGTCGCCGTGTTGGTCGGAAACTCCTTGATGATGAGTCGACCTAGCTTCATCGACTTGTACTGAGCGATGATGTTGTCCTTGGATTCGATGACGTCGTTAGACTCAATGTCACAGAGGTTAGAATCGTACCTACGTCCGACCGCGGACTCTGACAGCTCGAAGGTGTAGTGCAACACGTCGACGCCGCTACGTAAGGCGTTAGCGCCCAGGTAGGTGAGAAAGTGACTCTTACCGACACCAGTGGGAGCGACGACGACGCCGATCTCACCAGCACCTAGGCCACCATTCAGGATGTCCTTGCGATCGAGCTCGTCTAGGCCCGTGGCGACGCAGTTGCGTTGCAACCGAGTGAACCTCGCCTCGTAATCTAAGAAGAAATCGTGTCCCAATTGTGGGGTCGTTCCGACGCAGACCGCTCGCTTGATCCCTTCGACGATCTGTTCGTACTTCTCAGCCTGGATCTGATCGACGGCGCTCTCTAACGCTTGCTTTAGGGCTTGCTTGCGACAGAAGTCAAGCGCTTTTTCCTTGACGTACTGAAGGTCTCCCGGGTCTGGGTTCGAACGCATGCGTGTCAGGTAATCGATGATCTGGTCACGCAACACCACGTCATTGCCAGACTTCAGCTCATCACGGATGATCGTGACCAGCAATTGCAACGTCGGAAACACCTTGTACTTCTTGGCGTGACCGAAATAACGATCAGCTAAGAACACGAGATACTTGACATCAAGGTACGACGTGTCGAAGACCTCGAGCGTCTGCTCAGCAAATTGCCGGTCTGACAGTAGCGCTTGGACGATCTTTTCTTGAAAGGACTTCCCGTACTGACCAAACGACGGAGTTGTTTCTATGCTCACTTGTTTTCCTTAACGTGTTGAGTCACTTGTCTGCGGTCTTGTACTCGAGACCATCGATGCAGTTGAAAGCATAAAAGAAGCTCTCGACGTCAAAGTCGCCGATACCCTCCTTCACCAACTGCTTTACCAACCCCATCCTATCGACGCGGGGCTTGAATGTACTGACCAAATGATCGACCGACGACTGTTGGGTCGCTGACAGCATGCTGCCGTCTAGAAACACCAGCTTCCAGTTTCTTCTGACGTCATCCTGTTGTTCGATCACCCGACGGTGAACGATGCTATCGTCCTGGTGTGCAGCAGCGTAATCGAACACCTCTTGCAACAAGATGTCCTGTTCGGTGCCCAAGAACGGATACATCTTGGCAACGGTCTTGAAACCGAGACCTTTGATGCCAGGGACGTTGTCACCTGGGTCGCCACACAACGCTTTAGCGAGAGCGAAATTCTGGGCCCGGACACGGAACTCAACGAGCACGTCTGGCTCCGTGATGTACGTCTTCTTGTGCAGGCTGTAGACCTTCGTCTCCGCGTCTAAGAGCTGATAGAGATCCTTATCAGATGACGCGATGACCTTTGGTACGTTTCTCATCAGACCGCGACATAGATAGGCGACCACGTCATCACCTTCACAGTCTGACACGTAGATCTGACACACGGGAACGCACTTCAACATGCTCAGGAGGGCGATGACCTGATGTTTTTCATTGTCCTGGGTGTCTGGGATGTCGTCGTCATAGAAGCGATTTAGTTTCGATGGCTTCCTGTTCATCTTGTAATCAGGATAGATGCTACGTCGTCGTTGGGACCCTCCACCTTCCCAAGCAACGTAGATCGCGCTGGGTTGTTGCTCTAGGACGAGCCTGCGCAGCGTCTTCAGGAACCCGATCGTTCCGCCCATCTGATAGCCGTGAGCAGACATCGTGGGATACGCTGAGTAAGACCTGACGAATAGGTTCATCGCTTCGACGATGAGCACCGGACGAGGTGTTGACATGACAGTAACACTAACCTGTCATGGGTCAGTAGTTCAGAGATCAGGTCTCTGGCATGTCTAGTAACTTGATCTGTCCCGTCTTCAACATCTGACCGTCGTACCATTTAAAAGACGCGACAACCTTGATCAGATCGTTTGTCAACGTCACATCTTGATAGACAAACCAATCAGCGATCTTTCCAATTGGTTCATCTTGTGCAAGAAAAACATCTGACACTGGCTTGAACAGCGTCGAGCACCTGAAGATCAGCGCTACGCTAGGAGACGCGTAGACTCGTAGATCTTGGCGCTGTATCACCTTGTTTTTATCGAGTTCAACATCGTGTTGCAAACGATTGATGTAGTCAATGACCGTCTCAACAAGCGTTTCATCCCATTCTTTAGACGTTCCCGAGAACCTAAACGGGAGATCTTTGATCTCCAATCCCGCCCTAGACACGAGGAACTTGCCAGGGATGCGTGACCAGTAATACGTAACGTCAACGATTTCACTTTCCATGGTTATCTCCCGGTCGATCCCCACCCACCCGAACCGCGATCTGTTTCTGACAGCTCTTCGATCTCTTCGAAGGTTACCTGCGTGACAGGAGCGAACACCAATTGGGCGATGCGCTCGCCTGGCTGGACGACGAAGTCCTTGATTCCCGTGTTGTAGAGGAGGATCTTTATCTCACCTCGATAGTCGCTGTCGATCGTTCCAGGAGAGTTTAGGACGATGACGCCGTAGTTGAGCGCTAGCCCAGACCTGGGCCTGACCTGACACTCGTACCCTTCTGGGACCTCCAGAAAAAGTCCCGTGTTGACGAATTGGCGACACCCCGGTCGTATTGTCAGGGTTTCTGTCGATGTCACGTCACACCCGGCCGCGCCTGCCGTCTTGTAGGCAGGTGTCGGCACGTCAACGTTAGCTTTCTTGATGAAGACGATGACCTCAGCCATCGGTCGCCACCTCGTCCTCAGCGTCGTTGTCAGGCGTCTCGCCTTCAGACGCTGCCTCGCCCATCACCATGGTGTATGCAGCATCGATGACCTTGTCAACGAAGGGTTTGTACTCAGGGTCACGCATGATCTTGTCAAAGTCGCCCTTATAAAACTTCTTCTCGACGAAGACCTCACCGGTCTGGGTGTCAGTCACCGTCAGCTCTTTCCAGGCTGACGTGCCTGCGATCACGATCTGGACCTGTCGCTTGCCATCCTTGGCATGTTCGTAATCAGCGAGTACCTTGTTGTCCTTGTCTGCGCAGTACGCCCTACACTCGTCAAAGACATACTCGTGTTCGACGATCCCCTTGCCGAAGATGATGTCAAACTCGTACTTCCTGAAAGGTGGTGCAACCTTGTTCTTCTTCAACGTCATGATGACGTGGATGCCGATGATGTTGCCTTTGGCGTCCTTGATCTGGGTACCCGAGCTGAGCCGGATGCGAACTGAGGCATGGAACGGGATGGCTTTTCCACCTGGCGTCACCTGTGGGTCACCGTGCATGACGCCGATGGCATCACGCAGTTGGTTCAAGCACAACAACGTCACGTTGTTCTGGCCAATGACACCAGTGATCTTACGCATGCCCTTGCTGATGACACGAGCCTGAAGACCCACCGTGTTGTCTTCGTACTCTCCGTTCAGTTCAGCGAGTGGAGATGTCGCGGCGACGCTGTCCCAGATGACGAGAATCGGAACATCCTTCATCAACCCCTTTGCCTTGAGGATGGTGTCCTCGATGGCCTTGAAGACGTGCTCCGTCGCATGGATGTCCATGTAAACGAAACCCTTCTTGACGTTGATGCCCATCTGCCCGAGCTTCTGGATGGGTGTCGCGTTCTCGGTGTCGATGTAGATGACGATGCCACCCATGGACTGGGTGACAGCAGCAGCGTGGTAGCCAAGGTGTGACTTACCGATCGACGGAGGACCGGCGATCTCAATGATCCTTCCTTCAGGATACCCACCTCCAGCGGCGTTACGGATGGCGTAGTTCAGTTGGATCGATCCGGTGTCAAGCCATCGTTTGACAACAGTAGGAGCTTCAGTCTCGCCTAGGTTATACGCCACCCGCTGGCCGAACTCCTTGTTGATGTCTTTGATGAGATTGGCGGTGAGCTCATCGATCTCGTCCGCCATTCCCTTCTTTGACTTCACCTCAGAGACGTCGGTCGCGGCAGCTTTTGCTGCCTTCGCCATTTGTTACTCCTTCACTCGTCTTCTTTCATGAGCTCTGCGAAGGCATCGTCGAGGCTCTTCTTCTCGACTGGGCTGTCGTCCTCATCGACCTCAGGGGCACGAGGTTTCGCCTTCGCTTTTTTGTCAGACTTCGCTTCAGTGACCGGTTTCGTGTCGCTCTTCACCTCGTCGACGAGCCTGTCGAGCTCGTCACCTGACGGTGCAGAACCTTTTGACGTTCCCTCATCTGAGCTCGAGACCTCACCACCATTGAGCCAATTGTTCAATAGCGTCTCGATCTCTTGCGTGGACTTCAGCTTGTACATGTCGTCCAGGTTCGGGATGCCATCGAGCCACGTCTTCGCCTGAGCGGGATCGTTTGAAAGCTTCGAAGGCTTGCGAATGTCGACGGTCGTGTCGAGCGACGGCTTACCCATGAACATCTTGCCAGGCGTGTGGGTGATCGCGATCTTCAGGTCAAAGCCTTCGTTCGGATCGAGAATGTCACCACCATCTTCGTCAGTGAAGAAACCGAGCAAACGCTGGTAGATCGGCTTGCCGAAGGCCCAGACCTGGACGCCTTTGTCTTCCTCGCCACGAACGATGACGGGCATGTAGGTCCTCATCTTCGGTTGTAGCTTCTTGGCGAGCAACCTGTCATCAGGCTTACCAGAGCTGTACAACTTCCTGATCAGGTCGTTGATCGGATCGGGCTTGCCGAACTGGTGTGGTGCCAGGATGCCTGGCCCGCTTCCGATGTAATAGAACCAGAGCTCACGAAACGGCATGCCGTCTTCTGAGTTCTTCCAAGGCAACCCGCGAACCTTGTACTCGCCGATCTCTGGCTTCCAGAGTTGGACGGATGAGTTCTTGCGGTTACCGCTGAGTTCCTGTACACGCCTACGAATCGCTTCGAGATCTACTGCCACGCTGCTATCCTCTTTCCTTGTTCTGATCGTGAAACCAACAAGCCACGCCATGTGGCCTGATCGATAGTACGATCAAGTCTTCTAAAGTTCAACTGTCACAGTGACGCAAGCCTTGTTGAGGCGCTCAGCGTCACTTCTTACGACTGTTCTTTTTGCGGCCGAGCCTGTCAGGATCCATGCCGAGAGGCCCACTGTAGCCTGCGATCGCACCGACGCCTGAGAACTCGTTGACATTTTCGACTGTTTCATCCTCGTTACCGCTTTCCTCTTTTTCGGGTGCCATTAACTGATTCGGAACTCTTGCGAGTTTTGCCTCAGCTACCGCTTCCTGAATGTACCGCTTGAGCAGTTTTGCGCTCATGTCATAAGTATGGCGAGCTAGGGCAAAAGACCCTTCTCTTGCTTCGTCGAGATGAGATCAGCCATGTGGACGACGTCCGCGAGCATCGGTTCCTTGAGCTTGTATGGGGCGTTTTCATCAGCATACTGACCGTCGTTCAAGCGGATCGCAAGCATCTCGTCTTGGGTCAAAAGGAGACCGAAGTGTTGGCACAGAAAGATGCCTCGATCGGGCACCGTCATGAATTGGATCTCTTTGTTGTAGGTGTATTCCTCACCGAGCTTGTCGACGCGCCACTGATCAGTCTGTGGCACGTAATAATCATGCTCGTGATCACCCACCTTGCCCAGGTCATGAAAGAGAGAACCGATGATCAACGAGTCCTTAGGAATCTTCCATCCGAAAGCTCCCGTCAATCGCATTGCGTTTCCCAAGACCCGTAACGAGTGATCGACCAACCCGCCTGGAAAGGCATTATGAAAGTCACGCTTAGCAGAGGCAGGGCACAGCGCTAACCGCTCTCCCAGGGCATCGACCATCCTGAGCGAGGCCACGCTACGGTCGCCACACTTCTCAAGCAACGACCTCATGCGTTTCCAGTTCGACTCAATTTCTTCAGGGGTCAATGACATGGAACTGATCTTATCTTGGGGTGTCAAGGTGTACAAGACAACCGCTCAGGTTTCAAAGGAAAGGATTGAACGTACCCAGGGACAGTCACTGACTTGATCGACATCACCTCATCGAGGTGCTTCGACGGGACGTCTAGGATCAACGCATCATGTAGCAGGTACAGAGGCTTGACAGCAGGAGCCTCAAACGCCAGCCTCTGTACGATCTGTGAAAAGCCTAACAACGTCACGTCAACACCTGAGGATTGTGCGTAGTAATTGATGAAGATATGATCTAGAGGATCGTCAATGAGAACTGGTCGACCGTAACGGTTGATGACGTGGCCCGTCTCGTAAAACTGCGTCTTGATTCGTTTCAACAGCTCTGGCGTGTTAAAATATGACTTGATGCGCTTGACGAAGGCGTCTAGCTCCCTGCCTTCGATGCCGAGGACCTTCCCCAATGCATGCTTAGACGATCCGTATAGTTCACTGATGACAGCACCCTTCACTGCCTTTCGATCGTACTGACCGATGTCACGAGCTATCATGCTGTAGAGATCGGGATCGAGACACGATTTACCAGCCTCGTACAGCAACAGCCTCACCTCTAGCGCAGCAAAGTCTAGCGAGACGATACACCCATCATCGCTTGGGATCAGCATGTTACGGTACTCACGCTTGAGCGTCAGGATCCCAGGTCCTTGCTTGACCGTCAGGCGACCCGTCAAGGTACCGAACCTGTCATAGGTCACGGGAGCTGCATATCCCTGGTAGTCTGGAGCGAAGCTCTTGACGATCGGGACGTTTCTCACCTTCGCAGCCACGAGCTGCTGGAACATGGCCTCATCGATCCGTGCAGGTCGGAGGGAGCGGATGGCGCCGTTCCCGGGCACCCAGGTGTTCCTGTAGTAATCTGTCGGAAGCTTGTTAATGACCTCTGCCACCTGGCCTATGATGCCCTTCACGAAGGCACGGTGGGCCGCTGTCGGCATCACTTTTTGCCATGGCGGGAGTGTAACTGTGCTCGAACCCGACTGGAACAGGGCCATCGCGTTAGAGAACCTGACGGGCGGTTGGAGGTCGATCTTCGAGCTATTGAGCCTCAACACGGTGTCCAAACACCAGTCGCTCTCGGGCTTGACGTTGCCGCTCAGGTGCCACGTAGCCTCAGGCACGAGAATGCTCCAGTGGTAACCTTCAGTGGAGACGACCAGGTGTCGATCCGTTCCTAACAACGATGCGTCAACGCAAAAAGAGACCACGACCAGATCCTATGTCGTGCCGTGTGTTTCTACAAGTCACTTCTTGGCAGTTGGAACCTGCATGGACTTGACGTACTCTGTCACCGTCGGAGCTCCGAAGAACTTTCCGTAGGCGTCATAGAACGTCAGGGTCAGGTTCGACTCAAACTTTCCTGGCGTTATCGTGTGTGACAGTCCCGTGATCAGGTAGATGTTGTCGATCGTCGTTCCAGTGTTAAAATCAATGAAGAACTGCTGTCCATACGTCAGCAAAGGACAACCGAACGTCGTCATCGTCATTGATGCCGGGACGACGCGTAACGGTAAACCTCCCACGTCAGAACCGTTCGGTTGCAACGTTTGTTGCTTGCCCGATCCCTTGGCCTGCGCTTGCATCTGGGTCGTCGCAAGCAGGGCATCTTGTTTTGATGCAAGGTTAGCGCTGACAACGCTCGAAGCGTTGCCGCCGTACACGATGGTAGGAACCATCTTCGACACGTACTCCTTGATCTGTTGGTTCGTGACAGCGCCCTTTGAGGGATCTAGCTTAGCATCAGGCGTGAGGTTCTTGATGATGGGGGACCAAACGCTTGTCAGGTCCTTCTTGTCCTTGGCGGTCTGGGCAGCAAGCTCGTTCTCGACTTCAGCAAAAACAAGCCCGTTATCAGACTGCAGCAGCGTGCTCGCGAGCTTGTATGGGCTGTTCGCCTTGTCAAAGACGTGGATGCGGATGATGCGAGCGTATTGGTTCGCTCGACCCAGGTTAGGTTCGCCTGGGATGGTTCCGGGCGTCTCAAACTGGTGCAGCTTGTCCAGGCTGTCCTTTCCGTCAGGGGAAGCGTAGACCGTCTCGACGTACACGTCGATGGCTGGCATCTTGAACGGTCCCTTTGCGATCTCGACGTCCTCAGGTTTGATGCCCGCCTTCGTCTTGACATCGTGCTTGTGTGCAGGATCGTACGGGGCGTAAAACTTTCGAAACCCATAACCGATCGCACGGATATCGTGCAACTGTGAGTCGATCGCCAGGCGTAGGAACTCCTCGAGCGTGACGAGCTCGCTTCCCTTACGTTCGATGTGATCGCGATACTGGTCCAGGAAGACCGGCATCTCGATCGGAAAGTCAGCTATGTTGACGTTAGCACAGGCGCCCGCTTGGTCATTGAACTGATAGAAGTACAGCTGCATCTCGTCGATGCCTTCGATGGTCTTGAAAGCGTTTGCCATGAAGACAGAGACCAGCTTGCCAAACGACGATGCCTTCTTTCGAAAGCCAGGGATCTTTTTATTAGTTGGGTTTGACAACGCAGTGATCTCTGCGTCAGCCGTGCTGTTGTATGCATTGAGGGCAGCGACGAGCGACGTCAACGGGTGAGGCTTGGACTTAGATTCCGTCTCGTTTCTCGTGTCCTTGTCGACCGTCGGTAAGAACGGATCGATGCCGACCATCACCTCAGAAAACCTCTCGCTGGCGACCGTCGTCGCACGAGACTTGAGCTGGGTGTCAAAGTCGAGATAGTTCTTGTCCTTGGGATTGTACAGAGAGTTAAGCGCAGAGAGCAACGCCTGGATGGCGTTTTGATCGAGCTTCGAACCTTGCGAGTTGAGGCTTGATTTCAATGACGCCAAGGCATCGGTCACTTCCTTTTGCGTCATGTCAGGAAACGTGCCACGCTCAGCAGCATCGATCAGCATGAAAGGCCTGATCTCCTTGTTAACGCCTTCGAGCGTGCCGATGCCCAAAGCGAGCCTGTTGTTCTGGACCTGTTGGGCGATGTCCTTGATCTGCTTAAAGATTGCCTTGCTGCCGTCGTCAGTGATGTTCGTCGTTCGCATCTCAGGCAGGCCTTGCGTGAACAGCTGCAACGTGATCGTCACCTGACCCAGGTCATCAAAAGCAAACTGAGAGTTCATCACCTTGTACGCTTCACGCACCAGCATGTTGCCGTTGATGAAATCAGCATACGGGTTGTTGGGTTCTGCAGGGTGTCGCCATCCGTACGTCACCCAGACGGTGGGCGCAGAGCCAGCGTCTTGATAGATTTGTGGACGAACCAAGTCAGAGATCTCAGACAACCTCGATCGATCGTGGATCTTGAAGACCAGCGTTGCCTTCTTAAACGAGTACATCCCGACCGTGGGCGTGATGTTGACGTTGAAGCTCTCGATCGTCATGAAAGGACGAGTCGGATCTAACACGTCAACGTAACGCCCGGCATTTGCTGCAGGTGAGGTATTGATCAGCATCTGCGGCGACGTAAACATCTCCATGCCAGAGGTAGAAAAGAGAGTGTTAGTCACGTTACTCTTGCCGTCTGTCGTTGATGACTGTGACTCACGTAACCTCAGCATCTGAGCAGTCGACGTCGACTGATCGTCAACCAGTGACTTGTCGCCGCCCAACAAGAACTTCATCAGGCTCGGAGCCCACATGTGAGGCTGCGACGTTCCGTTCTCCGGGATCATCCTGTAGAAAGCGAACTCAACGTTCAGGTACGGGACAAGGCGCGAGACGATGATGCTGGGCAAGAAGTTCATGAACATCTCGACGCGCTCAGCGTTTCTGACGGTCGGGCTCAAGAATCCCGACTTGCACAGGATGATGCTCATGTTCTTCTTTGGACGAGCGTCTTCTATCCTAGCGCTCTCACCAACGATCTGTGAAAACGTTGCCTTGGGCAGCGTCGTCTTCCCATCAGTATCGACGGCCATGAAGGGACCCGTTCCGAACGCGTCACACGGTTCGCCCGTCTTAAAAAACGCAAGGACGCGTTTGAACTGCTCGGCAGAGTCAGTCCCAGACTTCAGGACGAGTGACTTGAAAGCCTCACTCATCTGGTCTGCTGTCAACGCACCCGATGTTCCATAGATGATGTCTAATAGGTCCTTGATCGTTGGAATGTCAAGCTTCTTTCCCACTGACAGCTTCTGAGCTCCGAGTAGGTCAGCAGGCGTGATCATTCGAAAAATGTTGTCAAGGGTTGAGACGTCTGTGTCTGCCATGTGTCAACCTACGCTTGAGACGAAATTGATGATCGTAGCCAGGTCAGGTACGTTGATGATAGTGTCAGTCGGGACCTGCAGTCCCCACCCGATGTTCGAGGCGATCGCAAGGACCCACCAGTACCTGCTGTCACCGTACAACACGCCAGCTAACGTGTCGAGTCGTTCGGCTCCCCGGACTGTGATCGTCTTGACTGGGATGCTGCCGTTCTTGATCGCAGCACGCACCAATGGTATCACCTGCGACGTTCCGAATTGAGCGCCGAGGTCAAGCCTGGGAGAGCGTATGTACCTGCTGGTCGTCATGTCTTACTCTATCCGGATTTGTCAGGATCAAAGCCCTGTCCCATCAGGTTCCCGACAGGATACACGGGACTCCTGTTGTACCCGAGGTGGTCTATGCCAGGAGAGATGTCGTGGATCGGAGAGAACGCGATCGTCACCTTGCACATCTTGGGTGCTCGCGACCCTGGATCGATCTCCCACGTCACCTTGTCATACCAATCGAATCCCATCGTCTCAATGACACCGCCGAGACCTTTGCCTTGGATCGACCTGAATGACTTGACAAGCGCGTTTTTTTCAACGTCGAGGAAGGCTGACAGTTGCTCGATGTTCTGGATCGCGTCACTGATGCCAGGCAATTCCGCGTACGCTTTGTTCAATGACTGAGGTGTCAAGCGCAAGGCATGCATCGGAACTGCGTAACCTGACGGGCCTCCGACGACCCTCGTCGCTGGGCTCTTGTCGCTATTGTACTTGTCGTTCAATGTAGCAAACTGTGCGCGAGCGCTATCGTCATCAAGACCGTAGCGGTTGACAAGGTCGTTAGCAGACACGATCGCGGGCGAGACAGCAACCATCGTGTCATTGAGCTTTCCGGTGATCGTGAACTCAAAGTACCCGAGGTCACCTTCATCGATCCTCATTGAAGGTGCTTGGTCGGGTGATGACGGACCCGAGCTGCCGAAAGGCAAGCTGAGGCTGATGCCTGATGACATCGCGCTAGCCCAGCCTGCGGACGACAGGTGATACCTACTGCTGGAATCGTTCTGAGCCTTGGTGATGATGTCAATCGCTTGTTGCGCAGACGTACCGTCAGAGACGATCTTTTGTGCGCCCTGAAACTTAATCGGCTGACCGTCGAGCACCATGTCACCGTCACCCGCTCCGAAGAGACGAGCCAATGCGAACCTAGAGTAGTTCGACCTAAACAGGTCACCTAACCTGATTCGAATCAATGGGCTGGCTCCGATGAGCTGGCTGAAGGGTTGCACGAACGTCGTGTTGGTGCCGTCTGTCAATAAACGACCTTTCGTGTATTGGGGATAGACGAGGGTTACCAGCTTGTTCAGCTTCATCCACATCTCATCAAAATCTTTTTTGTCGGTTGCTACGACGTAGAAGCTCATGCCGATGCGGCGAGCGGTGCTCTTGTAGATCTTGACGGGATCTACGCGACCGTACCCATCGACAGTCTCCCAGTTGGCAGTGTAGTCATCGTTAAGCGAGGCTAAGAACGCTTGAAAGCTGATGATCTCGTTGGTCCTGATGTCATGGAAGTAGAAAGGCATGTACTCTGCCTCTAACAGCGCTTCCATTTTTTTGACGTCCACACCTTGTGGATCAGGCGAGGCGTGTGGGATACGAGCTCCGTTAGCTTTCCTGTCATCGTCCGTCTGAACGACGAGATAGCTCCTGCTGTCTGGATCATTAGCGCCCATCGGACCCCTGAATCCTCCCAACTTAGTGTCAGCTAGCGCCATCGTGGCTAACGACTCTGGAATCAGGTAAGACGCAGGTGACCTGTTAGACGCCCATGCTAACTTAAGAGCGTTTCCCGACGGGTCATTGGGTTTCTTGATCCGATTCTTTTTGACGTTCGCGCTTGGGGCGTTTGGATCGACAGCGTCTACGCTAGAATAGATCCCAGCTTCCGTCGCACCCGAGACGTCCTTGCTGTAGGTGTCCTCGCTGAGGACGGCGTCGCCCAACGTCGTGAAGATGTTGATCGCAGCGATCAGCTTTGATTGCTTGATGATGTCAAGCAGGCCGGCGATCGCCTTGATCCCAGAGATTGGATTTGATGAAAAGGCTGCGCTGATCTTTTGGACCTGCGCGGCGACCTCTTGGCCCGTTCGCACGATCAACCTAGAAACGATGACCAGGTAACCAGCGCTAGAGTTATCAGAGAGCGTAGCTGACGCAGCTGACGAAAGAGAGAACGCAAGCTGGGCACCGATGCCTGTCTTTGCCTTAGCCTGATCGCCACCCAAGAAAAACGCGATAGTACCGACCTTTAAGGCATCACCGAACGGAAACATCGTGCCGTGAATTCCCAACAGCGTCATGACGTCAGGAGGGAATCCACCGAGCGGGCTCGCTCCAGGAGACCTCGACAAGTAGCTGCCTTTCGTATAGGTTCCATTCGGGTTTCGACCCGGGGTGTTTGGTTTTCCGTCACCCATTAACCCGATCAGCGATCCTAGGCCTTCGAACGCAAGCAACAGCGCTGATTGCAAAGCGAGTGCCATGGCTACCATTCCCAGATTTAACGTACCAGACCATGGTTCCTCAACGTTGTTGAGCGCGCCCCATGATTGGTTTCCAATGGGAGCGATGTCAAGAGGGGCAGGTTCATCGTCTTGGTCAGACAGCGTCTGCAATGCGTCAAGCGCTTCGAGTATTTTATTCGGGACCTTCAGCACGCCAAGCTGGTTTGGGCTGGGCAACAGTGCACCAGCGACAGAACCTGCATTGACCGGGTTCACGTTATCATTGAAGGCGGCAGGAAACTCTTGGCTACCACGTAACGATAGCATGACGCCGACCTGCTTGAGTTGGTTTTCTGAATAGTCATTTCCACGGATCCTGAACTTAGGCGTGCCCGACGGAGGCTGTGACAGCGATGCAGGATCGTACGTTTGTGCGTTTGCTGTGAAACGATTCGTTGACAACACCGTCGCACGATACGTCTCGATCGGCTCTGACGTCTTGTTTTTAGTGACGCCGTTAAGAAGATTGTTGCCGTTGACTTTCTTTCCTTCCTTGCCTTTGCCCAGGTCGCTAAGCTTAGTCGAGGCGTCAGGTTGCGCGCCTGACCAATCACGAAGGTCTGGCGAGTCGAAGACAGAGCCGTCAACACCTTGTGGGTTCGATGCCACGAAGTGTGAAGAGTTGTTCGTTGGGACGATGGGACTCGGAAGGCCCTTTGCATCTGTCAGGCTGATCTCAGTCGGGCCTGCCAGTGATCTTGGAGGGTCAATAGGAAAGGCGTTCGGGTTGCCCTTTGCGGATCCTTCCTTTCCCAACGTCAGATCGCTGAGATACTTCCCCAGCGTTGCTCGTGTCTTCTTGCCGAGGTCTTTCTTCGAGTTGTCAACGTTAATGTCGCCGCGATCGACGTTGATAGGTTCGATGCCAGGCGCAGACGGATCGCCGGGATCAAAGTCATAGACCTTTCCATCAATCTCAAATCCACCGTTTCCCGTCTTAGTGCCCGTCATTCGATCTTCTCAGGTTCGTCGATGCGTCGTCCATCGCTTTCCTTAATTACCTGAGTACCGCTCTTCATGACCTCCTGTAATTTTGCTCCAAGCGAAGGATCTTGTTGTAGCTTACCCACGATCGGAGTCAGGTTGTCCATGAATTCTGACAGGAAGCCTTCAGCCGAAGCGATGATACGACGGCGTTCAGTGTCTGTTGAGGCCATCTTAAGGGCCTCACGATACATCGGATCATTCTGCAAGCGCTTGATCAGAGCCTTCTTAGTCAACATGGCTTCAATTTATCTCACACTCTCGTCGGAGGAACGTTCCAACCTGGAGTGTAGTTCTCTGGTATCGATGGCGTGGCTTGGTCACCGTGGGTTCCTGCTCCGGTCGCAAACTCCAAACGATCTCTGATGATCGATGATTTTCTCATGATCATGATCTTTTCGGCCTCGCCGACGTCCATCGTCACGTTGAGGTTAAGGTTGATGACGATGTCCTTGCTCTTGACAGTGTACGCAAACTTGCCGCCGATGCCGGTCGCGTTAGCTAGCTTCTGAAGGCGAGCGTCGACGTTCATGTTCGGCGCTTGTGCCAATGCGTTATCGAGCTGTTGGGTTCTCTTGACCATCTCACCAACAGCAGACAACGCCTGACCGATGCCGCTGCTGGTCACCGTGTCATTGATCTTGTCAAGCGCTCTTGCGTATTTTTCAATGCGAGTGCGAGCAGCGTCAACGCCGTTCAGCGCTGCGTCATCTAAGCTGTTAACGACCTTCTTGACGGGATCTTTTATGTTGACGATCGTGTTACTGAAATTGTCACCGAGCTTAGTGAGAGCAGTTGAGTCAACGCTGATGCTTGAGATCTCTTTCAGAGCAGCACCAGCCTGTGTCAACGAGGCATTAAGCTCTTGCGTCTTCTTGGTCAGCTCGCCAACAGAGTCTAACGTCTCTTGGATGCCTTTCGTGTCGACAGACTCGCCGATCTTTTTCATCGATTTCGTGTACTCTTCGATGTGATTTGCCGTCTGTGACACGTCAATGTTGCCGACCTGTTCGTTCAACGAACGCTCAATGTTCTTGTTTGCTGCGACCGCTGCTGCAGCCTGTGACTCTCCGATCGACTTGGTCGCCTGTTCGGCGATCTTCGCCTGGTCCTCTGCTGTCCTGAGGTACTTGTCTTGCGCTTCTTTTGAGGCGTTTGAGACAGAGCTAGCAGCATACTCTAGCGAGACTTGGATCGTCTTGTTTGACTCGTCAATGCCTTTCTTGACAGCGTCGCTTGCCTTGTTCAAGGTGTCATTGATCTTAGAGCTGAAATTGGTTCCCAACGCAGCATCGATTCCCTTGGTGAGCAGGCCCAACGACGTAAAGATGACCTTGCTCAAAGCGGTCAACGCGATATCGAGCACCTTGGCTGAGAGCTTGCCCAAGAAGATGGGCAACTGAATGAACGTGAACTCAAGTGCGTCTTGCAAGAACCTCAAAACAGAGAGGCCCAATTCGGTCGCTGACCTGGTCACGTCTGTTTGGTTGCCAGTGAACAACGTTGCAAAGAAATCGTAAATGTTACCAAACAGCTCGAACGTACCTGAAAGCTTTCGTTTCAAGCTTGTCACGAAACCAGCTCCAAAGACGTCAGTCATCGCAAGGGTTACCTGGTCGGCGACCTGACCGAACGTGTTTGCGAGATCGGTCATCAGGTCATCTGGTAACAGGCCCAACGTCAGAGCATCGATCAGGCCTGTCGCTCCCGCAGCGATGACCTTCGATGAGTGATCCATCGTGCTGGTGATCTGATCTGTGTACGTGTTGACGCCCTTTCCGATCGCAGCACCAGCTGCGATGATGGCACCGATACCCGTAGCTGCGCCGAGCTTGCTCAGGCCCGCGGTTCCCGCCTTCTCAACGGCTGCCACTCCCGCCTTCTTAGAGATGGCTGCAGCGATGCTCTTGAATGCAAGCTTGCCGATCGATTGGGTGATGAAACCTGCGATCGCCCTGCTGAACATGGGCCCGAACAAGACGCCAGCTAGTGGCCAGATTGCTGGTTTGATGATGCTCAACACCTCGTCTGACATCAAGAAACCCTTGAGTTTCTTGAACAGCGTCTTGATCAAAGAGAACAACGGGTCCTTGAGAACGGTCCATGCGTGCTCTAGGCTGTCAGCGATGGGAGCCAACACCTCACCCAAGAAACCAGTGCCGTTTTTTGTCTTAGCACCGATCGACGACAGAGAGACCTTTCCCGTCAAGAGGTCGACGACGAACTTGATGCCATCGGCCATCTTGTCAGAGATCCACTTGATTCCCTCTGACAGGATCTTTGCCATCGTCTTCATCATCGTCTTGAAACCAGCTAGCGTCCTCTGCCCGGAAGGAGAACTGGAATCAAAGAAGTCGAAGAACTTTTTCTGGATGTTGGTCATCAACGAACCGAACGAAGCCTTGCCGTTCGGGTCAGTCAGGCTTTTCATCCACTCTTCGATGACGTCGGTGACGCCACCCGTTAGCTTCTTGAACTTTGCTGGCTTGAAAAAGTCAGCGATTCCGCCAAGAAAGTCCTTGACGCCTGGGAACATCTGGACAAAGGCTCGACCCAAGCGGACGCCTTCGAAGTACGTCTGTTGCAATCCCCTCTTGATGTTCCAGATGATCTCTCTAAACTCTTTGGATGATTGGATGCCGCCCAAAAACCCCTTGAAGAACTGTTGCCAGTAGCCACCTTCCTGGCCTCCACCTGACTTGACGAGGCGTTCGATGCTGTCAGCCAGCTTGCTCATCGCCTCAGCCTGTGACAGCGTCTTCTTTTCAGCCTCCGCAGACTTCTTCTTGATGTCATCTAGGCTAACGCCTTCGTTCTTAGACGAGAACGCTAGCTTAGCCGTCGCCTCATCGAGGCCCGTGGTCTGCGCTAGCAGCTTTAGCTGCTGGCGAGTCATCGTCTCTGTTGACTGCCCAGTAGCCTTGAGCGATTTTCGCAGCATGTCTAGCTGGTCAGCAGGGTTTTGCGCGTCCATCAGCTTGAACGCGTCGACGGTCACGCCAAAGGATTGCGATAGCTTCGAAGCGTTTTCTGCAGCGGTGTCGAACGTCTCAAACGCATCAAGCGTACCAGTGATCTTGTCGAGCTCAACGCCCAACTTACGAGAGTACACTGCTGCAATGCCGATCTCCTTGACGGTCAGTTGGCCGAAGTGGCGCACGTCAGCTAGCGCCTTGACCATGTCTTTGCCGATCAGCTTTTGATCGATGTCAAACGCCTTGCCCAAGGCCAGCGTCTGCTTCGTCATGTCCATGAACACTTTCGTGATGGGCTTGCCCATGGCGATCGCCCTCTCAGCGAGTTGCTTCATCCCCTCGCCAGAGCCATCTAGACCCTTCTCGAAGGCCAACAACGCTCCACCGTTGGCCTCAAACTCCTTACGAACGACGCCGAAGGTCGGGCCCATTGATGAGGCGATCTTGGTGACGTGCTCAAGACGCTCTGCCATCGTTCCGAAGATGCGAAACGCGCTTAGGCCCGTGTCTGAGAATCCCTTCAACGTCTTCGTGGTGTCAAGGATTGCGTGCGACGCGGGTCCCCTTAGATCACCAAACTCCTTGCGTACTTTTTCAATAGCAACAAGCAGCTCGTTCATGCCGCCGGCGGCCGCAGCAGCGGTGTCGACGAGCGCGTTAAACATCTTGAACGGGATCGCAACGATCGCGGCAGCAATGCTGCCCGCGCCGGAGACAAAGCTAGTGAAGAATCCCGTCACTCCTTTGCCCAACGCGACGACGTTCCGGACGCCCTGGACGAGACCGCTTAAGGCTGCGGCGCCGACAGCTGCTGCAGCCGGAAACTTCTTGTTCAGATTCTGTCCCAGGTCCTTGATACGACCTGACAGGCTCGTCACCTGCTGTTCGGTGTCCTTGATCTGCTTCTGAGCAGCGTCAAGCTTGTTCGCATTGAGCTTGCTGAAATCCTGGCTTGTCAGCGTCTCGATGGCCTTCGTTAGCTTTTCGACGGAGGCGATCTGTGTGTCATACGACGAATCGATGCGTGCCATGGCCTTCGCCATCTGGTCGACGGTCGCCGCTAGCTTCTGCGTCAAAGCTAGCTGGTCACTGAGCTCCTCTTTCGTTGCCACGTGTTAGTTTCCTACGTTTGTAAGTAACTGACAAAGTTCGTTATCAGACATCGTCTTTGCTTGTCGATCAGTAATCCTAATGAGTTTCAGATCGTTCGCACAGAACCAAGCGTCCTGACGACGATCACGATCGTAATGTTTGATGATCGCACGATCTCGAGGCCTCTCTGAGGCGCGGATGATCTCAATCGGTCGATCAAGGCCATGCCAATATGCGCCATCAAATTGAACGTAGATGTTACCCACCTTGAAATCAATCAACCAAGTACCTGCGTCATGATTGACGCGAACCTGAGTTTCAACATTCTGACACAATCGACATAAGCATTCGTAAAAACGTTTTTCTACGCGTGATGACGCGTATGTTCCATTACGTTTCTTTGTCTCATGAGCTTTTCGCCATGATTCAGTAAAATCATGTTTGGCTTTCACCTCATCAGCTAGCATCGGATGATCAACGCCATAGCGCTCTCGCCACGTCTCCTTCGCTTTGTAAGCGAAATTCTCAGATTGCGTGTGCCAATCAACCCCAAATCGCTCTTGGTTCGTCTGACGGGCGCGCTCTTTCACTGTGGCAGATTGTGATCCGACTTCAACGCCATATCGTTCAATATTGGTTGCTCGCGTTTTGTCTTTGATTCGCTGAAGTTGCTGCGGGCTCTCAACGCCATGACGCTCTAACATCACTTGGCGTTTCTTTGCATCAAGCACACCTCCGATCAGTTGCGCTCGATTCTGACAGTCTCGAGAACACGCATGATGAACAGCTTTTTCAATGTGTGAAAAGTACGGTTTTTCATACTCACGATCACACACATCACATCGTAAATGAAGTGTCCGTTTTGGAAACGCTTTACGCCGAGAAGGTTGAGAAGAGACTGACAAAAACATGACCAAAACCCATGATCATAGGTATGGCCAGGGGCCAGGGTATCCCAAGGATTCTCTCAAAGTCCTTAGCAGTTGCGTGCTTCAAACCCAGCTTTTCCATGACGCTCTCGACGGTCGCGCCCGGTTTTCGAAGCTCGTCCTGGAAACGACGTGATGCCATCATCGCGTTGCTGACAGCATTGATCTCTTGCTCGCTACCCCGAATCTTCATGTTGGTCGCCTTGCCGACGAGCCATGCAGCACAGGCAGTGAAAAAGATCTTTCCCAACAGGTTAAGTTTCAGTTCGTTAAGCGGTTGCGTATCAGCCATCGACCCCTCGAGTTAGGTATGTCACACGTGTAAACGTCTGACCGTTCATAAGTAGGCGATCAAGTAAATCGTCGTAGACGCGATGGCGAATGCGCTCTGGCCTTGTTCTGCATGGTCCTCACCTCGGGAGAGTTCTGGTGTAGGGCACGCGATTGGTTCTCGCCGCTCTCGCTACCCTTGTTCAGTTCCTTGACGATCCTGTCAATGAACCAGCGCTTGTAGGCGACAGGAAGACGCTGCGTCTCGTGCCACATGAACCCGCCGTAGTACATCAGCAGGAACGATGGCTCGAGGATCAGCTGTTCCTTATCTTCCGGCCGAAGGCCAAAGAAACGTGACGCCGATCGGCATTCCCACCTCCTCGGTGTGAGCACACGACGGACACACGACCTCTTGTTTCATGATGATGCCTGGTTCGTTGTCCTTGATGTAGTTTCGTAAGGCCAGCGAGTCACGAGCGGGCATCATCCTGACGAAACCAGCGATCTTTGCCCTGTCATCAACGCCGTCGATCGAGACGATGCTGTACAACAGGTTGGTCGTCACCGCGGTCTCACCGCCGAGCCCGAGCTTCTTTTGCTTTTCAGCCGTCGCCGAGATGTCT
>Ga0164306_10000074_pt1 | contig 35299 bp, 71 predicted proteins | sample Whisoiple_242_MG_FD_110213 | JGI IMG/M metagenome (GOLD analysis project Ga0164306, IMG submission 110213) | Soil microbial communities amended with fresh organic matter from upstate New York, USA - Whitman soil sample_242_MG | ecosystem: Environmental > Terrestrial > Soil > Unclassified >... | reverse complement strand
TGACGTAAGACTGCGGGATGTTTTCAGTCGTCAGGTGCATGAAATAAGGCGCAACACCCATCTGGATATCGCGCGACTTGGTTTCAGCGAGGAATTCATCACGAGATTTCATTTGATTGTCCTTGTCCGAGGAAGGTTCATTCTGCTTTCGGTGAGTTTACATTTTGACCGCATGGCCTGGAAGGATAAGAAATTCTCTCATCCCCTACGCCTATGCCAAGTCGCTCATGTTCAGCTTTACAAAGTGCATAAGCGACCTCAAAAGCTGTGTCTTCATTTTCGTACTCACCCTTCGATGTAGATCCAGCACAGTTTTCGTACTCTTCAAAGCGGGTTATCATATACCTTGTTATTTTTCTTACGCGGTATTCTATCTTTTTTAGATCAGTCATTTTACTTCTCCTTAGGAAGCGACCGGCGCACCGGCCTAGTGAATGGGAGGCCCGAAAGCCTCCCACAGTGTTTAGTCAAGAGTATTCCTACGAGCGAGGAAGAAATCGTTCTGAAGAACGCCGCCCTCAGTCTGGACAGTGCCGGGGAGAACCCAGCCGCCAGATGCGTTCGTAGTCGTTACCCATGTCGTTTCGTTGATGCCGAACTGGCCTGCACCGGTCAGGTTTGCATGCGCCTTTACCAGCACATACTTATGACCGTCAGAACCAAGAACAGCATCACCGGGACGCTGGGACATATCCGTAATGAACGGCGGATCCCAATAAGGCTTCTGGGTGTACTGTTCTACATCCATGCCCAGAGAAGGTGTGATACGGAAAACCATCTTTTTGACTCCTTTAAGCCGTGATCAAGCGCCAAGTGTAGCGAGGGTTGGCGAGTACCATTTCACCAGTCCAAACTACGCCCTGAGCGATTGCGTCCTGATTGATCGGCTTGGCACCGTCGCCCTCATGGAACGGAACCATGTTGTTATCCGGGTGGTAGTAGATAGCCAGAGCTTCGGTATCGAGGCCGAAGATGGTGTTGTCCGGCATAACAGTACCAAGACCAACAGCCGGTACGACTGCGGCGGGACCAACCGACGTGACAACCTCAAGAGCGCGGAAGCCAAGACGGCCAAGGCGGGCGCTATCAACGATACGCTGATGGGCTACCATGGAGTCTTCGATTGCGCGGTAGGAGTTGTTGTCTGCCACCAGAAGGTCAGCATAGCGACGGCCACGAGAGTGACGACGCATGATGTCCGAGAGGATCGGGCGAGCAGTGGTCGAATCCCACGTCGTACCGATATCAGGGAAGTCACCACCAGGAACGCTATACGTGGTGGTCTGCCAGATCGGGTTCTGAGCGCGGTCGATGCCGCCGTAGGTGCCAGCGCCCGGAACAATCGGGATAGCACCGGCAAAGCCGATCATCTGACGGCCACCATCGGCAGTACCATCACCGAATGCGGCTTCTTCCATGGCTTCCGTCATGCTCTTCTCTGCATTGCGGAGATACATCTGCATGATGTTGATGCGCTGAGCGCGGCCACGGTTATAGAGGAGTTCCGTACCCGTCAGAGAGAACGGAGCAACGACACGCTTCGGAGTGAAGTACGCGGCGTTGAGCAGTTCCTTCGGGGAGATGCGGATTTTGTCGTAACCCGTAAACCACTGGGTATCGAGGGTATCGATCTCAAGCGGGATGCGGATTTCCGGGCCACCGTCATACGGCTTGATAACACCGTTTTCGCGGAGGATTGCCCAGAGCGGGGTTGCGTTAAAGACTAGATCCTGGATCGTCTCGCTGTAGTTGGCGATGGATGCAGTCAGAATCTGGCCGTACTGGCGGTCTTCTGTGATGCGAGGCATCTATAGGTTCCCTTACTTAAGAGCCAAAACGGGCCATAGCCTCGTTAATAGCGTCTTCCTTTGACATCTTGCCCCTACGGTCGGTCTGTACGCCGTGAGGAGCGCCTTTGATTGATTTTGTGCCGCGAAGATCAACAACTGGCGAGGTGTCACGTTGGCTGGGAACCGGGGCTAGGGCGTTCGAATTGCCGTCCATAGAGACACCCGGCTTAACCGGGGCAACCATGGCATAAGCTCTCTCAAGCCTGTCACGCGGACTGATGCCTGTACCGTGTAGTTTGTCAATAATACCAGTTTTCAAGACTTCTGCAATTGCGTCTTCATACTGGTAGTAGTCTGGGTATTCCTCCACAAACGGCTCAATGACCTCACGCTGAACGCGGGCCTCTTCCATTCGTGCAAGTCTTTCTTCCAGAGCCTTAACCTGCGGGTTTTCTTGTGCCTGCTGTGGCTGCTGAAACTGCTGTTGCTGCGGCTGTGGTGCAGCGAATACGAATTCATGTGGCGCAGCCGTGATACGATCAATAAGCTGCTGGGGAGTCGCATTGACAGAGCGGAGGATGTGACCAACCGCCTGCTGTACGGTCATTCCCGTATTCTGTAGAAGCTGACGAAATCCCATAGCCGGATCTTGGCTGAATTTCTGGTCAATATCTACGTAACGGCTAATCGCATCCTTGAACTTGACGCCCTTGCTCGTGGCGAATTCTTCATACTCACGAATATCGTCGCGGAACTGCTTATGCTCCGCATACTGCGCCTTTTCCGTCTCATGCTCACGGAAGATGCGCTCTACTTCCTCACGAACAGGGCGGGGAGTGCTAATCCACTGCTCCTTAGCCTTCGGGAGAAAACGAGCGGGAGCCTCGGCGGTCTTTCGACCCTCGGACTGGCCTTCGACTTTCGGAGGCGTTTCCCGCTCGTTAACCGCGTCAGCCTTTACAGGCTCGGCGCTTCGTTCAGCCTTTGCGGGCTTGACCTCTGGATTAGGCTTGTCTTCTGATTTCTCGACTTTGGCAGGCTTGCCGTCGTCTTCTTCCGACTTCTCCGGCCCCATAGCCTTTTCAATGGCGTCCTGTGCCGTCATCTTCTGCGGCTTAGGCTCTTCCTTTGGAGGCTCGGGAGAGATATTGGGATTCTCCGACGTAGGGCCGGGAGCGTCGATTACCTGTGATGGGGTATGGTTTAGTTCGTCTGTCATGTTTACCCGTCCGAAAGGTTAACAGGGGTTGCAAATTGACCGCTTGCGACTTGCGCTTCGGCCTTGTCGATTGCCTCATTCAGTTCTGCGTCAGTAACCTGTCGAGGTGTCCAGGTTTGGTCTAGGCATGACTCATTGCCAATCTCTACGTATTCCTTGCCTTGAGGGTTACCGTCCGCACGATAGGAGCGGCGCAGAGCGGAAAGGCTGTCATACGTCTTGCCATCCGCTTGGGACACGCAAGGATCGATCTGGTCTTTCTTGAAATACGGGATTGGCAGATCAGAACGCGCAATAACGGCAGTAGGCACCCTGCGGTAAACCTCTCTGCCGTCAGCAAGCTTGAACCAGCGCTTTTCGCTCAAGTGTTAATCACTCCCGTAGTGCGAAGGGCTGCGAGAATAGCGTTGACCTTTGCCTGAAGGTCGGCAAGGTCGTTATTGATCGCAGTGATAGCCGCATTAGTGGAGGTTAGGGATGCAAGGCCGGTGGCCGTGTTGTCGGCAGGAGCAGTAGCAGCCGGGACAGCAGTCATGGCATCGTTTGCCGTACCTACCGTGCCTGTGAGGCTGGCAATAGCAGCCGCTGGAGTAATGCCGCCAGAAGCGTCGTCGATCTGAGCGCGGACTTCCTTGGCTACACCAGGAACCATGCCGGAATTTACAAGACGTTCGGTATTCGAGAGTGCCATGTGTAGTCTCCTTTGTGTAATGTAATACCAGAACGTTCGGCTTATTCCAAGCGTTAGGTAGTTCTTCCAATGGCTGCGATGCGGACTTTCAGTGTATTCGACGCCAAGAGAGCCAAAGCAGGCCCCATGAAGTACACGCGAACAGATGTGGTGGTGAGCGGGATAGCGTTGTCGATGGCGTAGCCAGCGGGGAGAGATTGTGCGGCGGTAGCGAACAGCGTGTCAGTCGTGCGCAATCCCCATGAGGCAGGAACCGTGATGTCTTTGCTTCGGATGCCGAGGTTCAGCGCGATAACAGCATTATCAACTACGTCAATATCCCCAAGGATAACCGCACCGGGATCACCTTTGTCTCCCTTAGCGCCAGTCGCACCAGTTGCCCCGCTTGTGCCTGCCGCTCCCTGCGCTCCAACGTCACCCTTAGTGCCCGTATCGCCTTTGACACCCTGTGGCCCCTGAATACCCTGATTACCTTTTGGGCCGGGAATACCTTGAATGCCTTGCTCACCACGAGCGCCAGCAGGTCCAACAGCCCCAGTGTCACCTTTATCACCCTTGTCGCCTTTTGGTCCTGTCTCACCGGTAGCTCCGGTTGGCCCTTGTGGTCCTGTATTGCCAGCCGCACCCGTTTCGCCCTTCTGTCCCATAGGCCCAGGAATGCCCTGCGGACCTTGAGGACCAGTGGGGCCGCGAAGCGTGTTGAGAAAGTCTTGAAGCGTACCGGTATTACCGGCGTCCAGCCATAGATCATAAGGCGTCTTGCCGGACTCACCCGAAATCATCTCTTGGATCATGACAAGAGCGGCTTGCATCTGCTCATCGGTTGACTGGTTTTCCTCAGCCATTGTCTGCAATGCGTCGATTTGCTCTTGAAGGTAGGAATGCGTCTCTTCGGACTGCGTAACGAACATCTGACGCGCTTCGTTAATGACCTGAATTAGATCACTCTGAAGCTGCAACCTAGTCATGGCGCGAGTGGTCGCAACACCGGTCTGAGCATTCATCTGCGAGACGGGGAACACATCGCTGTCAGAGGGAGCTTGTGCGGGCGGAAGTTGGCGGATTTTACGAGGAGGAACGGCCAAAATATGTCTCCATTAGTCCTGATTCATCGTCTAGTAATGGAGCGCCTTCGTCCGAAGCCAGCGCTTGTAGTTCTTCGGGTAGTCCTTGAATGACGAGTGGTGGAGCGCCTTCGTCTACCAATCGAATCGGAGCGCCAGCGCCGTTAGTGGCAATGGTAGCGAGTGGAGCGTTTTCGGTGACGGCTACGAATGGAGCGCCACGTTCAGACAATACGACAGGAAATCCTTGGACCGGCATCAGGGTTTCTCCCCAACTATGTATCCTACGGGCATAAAGTCACCTATTCCCTTCGTAAGTGAATAGTAGCTTATGTTTCCACGCTTGGCGACAAACTCCCCCTCAAAGCTACCCTTTGGGAGGAGCAATGTGCCGCTTTCGTGCATTGCTCCCAACCAGATAGGGGCAATGTCGTCTTTCCCATTATACCAATCTACCGACATCACAGAGGCCTCATACTTAGCTTAGTCAAGGCCTCAACTAATTCGATAGGCATCTCAGAGCCAACAACCGGCTTAGACCCATCAGCCAATAACAGATCATCGGGTCTCCGTATTTGGCCTTGATATAGGTCGCGATTGGCGATGGCCAAAACGTTGCCGCTGGCATCTTTGATTTCGTCGCCCTTCTTAATCATTCCTGCGTCTCCATAGCTTGGCGCTCGGCTAGTGTCTGTGCTCTCTCGCCCTGCTGCTCGCTGAATGACTGTTGGCGATCAGCCCTTTCCTCACCACGCTCAGCGCGGCCCTCGCCGCTAACCTTAAGCGCCGTGTCCACTTCGGCCTGCTGCTGTGCATTTGCTGCCTTGTACTCCTCAAGATCCTGCTTGCGAACGTCTAGGCCAATCCGGTTGAGGATTTCGGCTGTCTGTGCCTGCATGAGGTTTTGCTTGGCATCGAGTTCTGCCATCTTGGCTGCGAATTCCTGCTCTTGCTTGGACAACTGAAGTTGGAGCTTGTTATTCTCTGCCTCTGCCTTCTGCTGTGCCTCCATAGCCTTCATCTGAAGCTCAGCCATCTTGCGTTGTGTATCTGCCTTGTCGAGAGCGGCCTTTGCCTGTACGCCAGCCATTGCAGCCTGTGCCTTCATCTGTTCGGCTTCAGCAAGCTTGTTCTGCGCAGCCACCAACTCCTCATTCGCAGCGTCACCCTCACCAGCCTGTGCGGCCATCTGTGGAGCCTGCTCAATGAAGTCGTCAATCATGCCGTCTAGCTCACGATTGGCCCTGTACGGTTGAAGAGCGAACTTAAGCATAGCACCGGCAAGCTTGGCTCCCGCCTCACCAGCCATCAACAGCGGCTGAATGGAGGACGATGCGCCAGCGAATGCCTGGAGGAACTCAGCGCGAGACTGCTTCTCAGCCATCTCGTCAACCATGATGGTCGAGTCTGTCTCAATGTCGATGATGAGGTTACGAGCTTTCTTGTCTCTGAGAAGCTTCATAACGTCTTCAATGGATACAGCTTGCTTGGCTTGGTCTAGAAGCGGCTGGTACTTGGCAATAACGGCCTGTTGAGCCTGCTGGAACTGCTGCTGAGCCTGTGCCGGGTCTACCTGCTCACCTGACTGCATGGCCTGTTGAGCGGCTTCCTCTGCCTGATCCGCCAGCTTCTCAAGCTCTGCCCTTGCGGACTTCTCAATGTCCTTAATTGACTTGTCGATGGATGCCCTTGTAGGGAATTCCATCTGCGAAATCTCTTGCAGCGTGTCCTTGTCGAAGTTCTGCGAGACGATCTCAGCGGAAATCTCGGCAATATCCCGCGCAAACCGTGCAAGCTCGTCAATCTTGTCACGAACACGTACGGAGCCATTCTGCTGCTTGAGCCTCTGAGCGCCTAGCGTCTCGTCTGCCTCAGTAGCGCCACGCATGATGTCCGAAATGCCGGAAACCTGATAGAAGTTCTCGATAAGCTGGTTACGAGCGTCAATAAGTCCAGTGATGGTGTTGGCAATTTCCGTCAATGGCAGCGTCAACATCATGCCGGTATTAGCGGCACCCTGTAGGGCAGCTGCAGGGACAGGAATAACGATCTTGTCATCATCGCTCTTCACTGCCAACTCTACGGCACGGCCAATATCCCCATCGCCGGGAATGAGGATCTTCATCTTTACCGACTCAAGCAGGACATACACCCGCTCAGTCAGGAGATTGATCTGCTCCAGCATCTCTTGATAGCGGCGATAGTCTGGAACCGGGATAAGTGACCGGCGCATGAGAGTGCCATATGCTGGCTTAGGGCATGGCCAGAACGTAGAAAGGTTCAGATGCGGCTCGTCCTCGTCAAGGAAGTCCTGGCATCCTGGTGCCCACCAGTAGACCTTGTTATCGATCCGACTCCATACCTCCCAAACACCAGCCTTGGCGCTTGAATCAACCATGCCGTAGTCTGCATATTCGCGACGGGCGTTGTATTCGGCGTTGTCGATCTCTTTGGAGTTTGGAAAGCGCTTCTTCATCGCCTTCTTGGTCATCCAAGCGCGACGGGCTACCCAGCCAACCTCTGCCCATGAGCGAGCAGGCTCATGAAGGAAGTCCTTGCGGTCGAGATGCTCAACACAGATACGCTTGCCGCCGCCCTTTTCGTCGCTCTCATAGCGTACCCAGCCAACACCACGATTGGTTAGCGCCAGATCGTCACGCGCCCCCAGCATTACCTCATCGATATTGCCGCGCTCGAACTCACTGGAAAGAACACGCTCAATTAACTCAGCTACGGCCTTGTCTACGATCTTGCCGTCTTTAAAGCGTGGTGTTGCTACCGGCTTGGGAGGCTTTGCATAGATAGCAGGCTTGAGGATTTCCATCGAAGCCCAGAACAGGTCGAAGGCTTGATCCTTATGCGTCGTCGTGGCTGACCATGCGCGGAGAGAATATGTCTGGTCTACCGTGTCGCAGTAGAGCCAATAAGGGCGGAATTCCTTCTCTGCGCACTCGATAGCTTCCGCAAGGGCTGCGGCGCTGTTAGGCTCATCCGTTACTGTGAGAGTGTCGGCAAGCTCTGTTTCGCGGAGATCCATGTGAGGCCCTGTAACGTAATATTATCACGTTTATATGGCATCTTGGGTCAAAAGAAAAGACCGCTTCCGGTAACGAGTCGGAAACGGCCTTTCTCTACCAACGCTGTTTAGGCGTTAATTCTTTTCCTGAGCTTCGCGAGCTTCTTTCTCAGCCTGCTTGCGCTCCTTCTCCTTGTCTTCGGAGAACTGACGACGGTTTTCCTCAGAGGGGTCTACGTTGTCAGGGAACTGGTTGTCGTATGGGTATTCTTTGGTAACGTCGGTCTTCTTAGCCATGACTGCCTCCATTGTTGGTCTATATAAACTGGCTTAGGAGGAGGATGTTCCACGAGCCTTTGCGATTGCGTCCTTTGCCTTCTTGATCGGCTCGTATTCTTCTGCCGCTGGAAATGCGGTGACAAAACGTCCAACACAGTCCTCAAGAGCCGCTAGAAGCTCCGGTGCTGCGGATATCAAAAAAGCGTCATCTTCAGTGTAGTTTCCTTCGCCTCCGACTTCTACACCATGAGCGTCTATAACTATTCCAGTCTTCCTCCCTGTCTCAAAAAATGCCTCCCAAGGCCATGCAGTATGTGTCACTTCTCACTCTCCTTCTGTTTCCGAAACACCGTAATGAGTGCTGCGCCAATATTGAGATTGCTTGCGCTCAATCTCTTCAAATGGGCCTGAACGAATTCCTTCAATCTCCGTCATTGCTTCCTTGTCCCAATCAATAAGGCGATGAACTCCGAATCCAGGATTGAATGGCATCACCTCTATCAGCGCCAACGCTTCGACTAGGCCAGCCTCAATTTTCTCATACGCTTCTTTGCTCATTCTTCTCTCTCCATTCCTTCACCGCCTCAATAGGCCTTGATAGACGACCCACGCAGCCAAGCTCGCTTAGACTTCCTATTCGAGAGCCTGCGTATTGAGCGCACTAGGCCAATGTCAAACTCTTTCGCCTCTCGCCACGTCTTCTTTCCAGACCCCCAATCCTTTTTGATGAACGATACGGAAACTCTCATTCGCCTGTTCATTTTAAACTCTCCCGATATTGAGCCACCGTACAGTTAAGGCCAAGGCGCTTGATGGTGCGTAGGTCTGCCGTGAACTGGCGGTTGTATTCTTTCTTGTTGAAGCCTGTACGGGGTCTGCCGATTTTGGGCTTGGGAGGCGGGTTGGTTGCAGGGGCAGGACTTGATACCTGCACTGTCTCGGGAGCTACCCTATGCTCTTCTTTGGCATACCCTGCTTCAATCTTCCGTGCTGCCGTCGATTGAAACTCTGGGCATCCACCCAGAGCGTGTTCTTTACCGCATGTACGGCATTTTGGGAACTTTTGCATAAAAGAAAAACGGGGCAGTTGCCCCGCCCCTTTCTATATTAAGCCGGAAGCTTGATCGGAGACTTGTAACCAATGCGCTCAGCGAGAACGCCGCCGAGAAGTCCAATCATGTTCTTGCCTGACGTTTCCATGTTACGGCCCATCTGTCGAGCGCGGATACGGTCATCAGCCCCGGACCCCTGCCATCCGTGCGAAAGCGAAATGGAATTCGGCCACTTTCCCGTACCTTCCTGCTTCATGCGCTTCGCCATCATCGTGTTCTGCTCTTTCGTCGCCATCTCATATCTCCTTGTTGGCGTTTCGATGATTTGAATATGCACTACTCACACGCCGTAGTCAATAGTTTAAATGTGTAGCGGATAGTTTTTATTATCTGCGTTATAGGGGAATATGCTTGGGAGGGGAGATTGGGCCGATATTCTGCGAAGCCTTAGTCACTTCACGTACTGATCGGTTTCGCGTCCCTGTAGCATCTAGCCGTCTCCACCGTTTCCGGCACTTGCACTCTGCTACCACGCTCCGAGCATCTTGAGACCTGCCTGACTGTCGGAAGCGCGTCGGCTGGAATTACTAAGCTAGGCGATCAACCCTAGCTGCCCTTGCGGGACTTGAGAACATTGGCGTTCGAACGTTGCCTCGCGACCATGAATCCACAATCCCTCGGAACCAATGATGCATCCCTTATATCACCGTCTACCGCGTCTTTCAACAAGTGGTGGAGCTATCCACTCGTCTAGTGTGTTTGGCATGTGGCCGATCTCAGGGCGCGGTGGAGGCTCATACTCCACAACAGCCTTGCGCCAGGATAGCGATAGATAGCGGAAGGCATCGCAATTATGCACTATAGCGCCGTTTGACAGGGCGAACGACCTCTCGGATGGAACGGTCAAGCACCAGACATCATCAGTCTCGCTCAAGAACCTTACGCATTCGATAGTGCGCCATTTTGCAGTTCTCGGAGCAATACTTTTGCGCAAGCCCCTTGCGAACAAGCGCTTGAAACTCGACACCACACGATAGGCAGTCCTTTGGCTCTCGCTTCCACTTTGTCCATGACTGTGTACGTTCAGCATGTCGCTTGTGCCAGAGCCTACCTTCTTCTGATCTGTGCCAGTCAGCCGCGCGTTCGCGAGCGTTAGCAGTGAATTTAGACTTCCAGCCTCTTCCTTTGCGACTTGAGAGAGTGCGCTGCATGTGATCGCTTGGGGGTAGGCACTCCAAATTGTGGAGCATGTTGTTTGCTGGATCGTCGTCCTTGTGGTGAATGTGGCAACCTTCTGGGATAGGTCCGAACGCGTCCTTCCAAACGTCTCTGTGAAGGCGAGAGCCACCTTTCGCAAAGTATCTGTCGCTTGGGTATAGGCGGTATAGATAGCCGTTGAAAAACTGCGTGATGGGGTCGAGGCACACAGGATCTTTGAACCCATCTCTAGGCTCTCTGCGGATTTCCACCCGCTCTCCGTCAAGAAGGAATGATCCGGCGTACATTTCACCGTAAGTCCGTCTGAGAACTGCACCGCTACAAGTTGGGCATTTTTCCGCGTCATGCGCGGGCTGTGATATTGCGACCAACCGCATCGTGTAAGAACCTCTCCTGTTTCTGGGAGGTCCATTATCCGATACGTTCCGTTACGCGTCAATACCTCAGTATCACCAGTGAAACACAGATGGCTAGACCAGTCATGTACTTCACTAGCCTTGAACGCCTTCTTGTCGTCGTCCCACTCGCGTCTGTACTGCTCAAGAGCGGCTATTCCCTCGGCCTCGCAACGGCTATGGAAGATGCATACAGGAAGTGTCCGACGCACCGCATTAACACCGTCGAGCTTAGTTGCCATAGGCACGACTTGCGGTTTTAGCCCATACTCCATCATGGTTTCTACACGAGTACGACCGCTTGTCCATTCCTTCACCTTGGCATCGTGCGGAACGTAGTCTGTGCCGTCCTTCCAGCCGTATTCCTCACGGCGCTTCTGAACGATATCAGCGTAATGATCGAGGCCAACGCCTGACTGGCTATAGCAGTCGAGGATATGGACACTGCCGCCGATAACTTGGAACCACCAGATAGATGTGTCATCCCTTACGCCGATATCCCAAGCCCTGTGGACCGACTTGCCTTCCACCGCCTTGAGCGTGTCGCTGATACGCCCCTCTGCACGAACCTTCTGCATCTCACGAGCATAGAAAGCTCCGAGAATAGCGGCATTGAAGGAGACGAGATATTCCTGATCGAACTGAGCCGTGCCTAGGTCTTCGCCATACAGAGCTATATACTCAGCCTTGGACTCTTCAATCTGCTCCAATGATAGAGCGCCGGTCTTATGAACGTCTAGCGCCTCTTGGAACCACGACTTATTACGCGCGGCCATGTCCATGAGGTCTTTGAAGTGGTTGCGGCCACGAGGCGTAGAGATGAACGCAGCCCATCCATCGTTAGCCTCTACCATGGGCCTGATATATGCCCATGCGCTTGGGTTAGCCAATGCGAACTCAGAGAACGTCACGCCAGCCACGCCAGCGCCTACAAGGCTGTTATATCGGTCAGACCCTACACACTGCCATGTAGAGCCGTTTTTGAAGCGTATGAACATCTCCTGGTCATTGGTGTTGGCCCGGAGATCCATCGGGAATGCTTGGTCGATGCGCCTGACGCCAGTCATAGGGTCAACGGCGGTCCAAATGGCTTTCCTTGCTTGGGAGTATTCGGGCAGACAATGCCAGTATGATGCAGGGCGCTCGAACGCGGCTACGGCTGTCCAGTTTAGTAGAACGTCGTCTTTTCCTGCTCTACGATGCCATGCGCCGATTGCTCGCTTGCCGCCTTTTTCGAGATAGGACCACATCGGCATCTGATATGGTCTGGGCTTCCACCCGTTGGGAAGCGTGATCGTCGTCACTTGTCGTCCGTGAAGCGGTTAATGATGATTTGCACAGGCCCACCCTCTTCATCTCCAGAGATAGCCTGAACGACCTTGCCATCTAGGCGGTCTGCAACCTCTTTGATCGCTTGTACATCGCCAGCCATAGCCTTATCAACCAAGGCATCTGCTACTGCTCTGAGCTTTGTATGCTCCTTTCCTTCCACCGCTTCTTTGATAGCGATGTTGAGCATGTTTGCGAAGCTCTTCTCTTTTGGGGGCCTTCCGCCTGCCATATTTAATCTCGCTTAACCTTTTGAAGTTCCATAATCTGGGGCTAGCAATTCAACTCGATACTTGTATGGATCAAGATCTGGATATTCCTCTTTGCGCCACTGATCATAGCTCATACTAGAGCCCGACTTCAACCATTTGACTATACGCCTGGATTCTTGCTCTTGAGCCTCGTAGTCGAATGTCTCGCTCATAGTCTTTATCCTCACAGCCACATCTTAACACGAGATACAGCAGCCCAGAATAGGCCACCAGAGAGGATTAGTCCAATCGGGCCATACCAGCCAAAGCTCATATAGAGCGGCAGGCACATCATCAGGAATGCCATAATGATCATGACTGCACCGATGACGATATGGAAGGCAAGATTCGTCTTCATCGCGTTGTCTCGGTTTCTCTTCTCTGCCGCGTATGTCTTTCGAGCCGCTAGATACTTCTCATCACTATCGAACATGAAGCGCTCTGGCTTAGGACCCATTGGGGGTGGCATGTACATCATCTCAATCTCCGGTTAGTCTAAACCTTTATCCGTTTACTTTATGTGTGTCTGGGGCTTTGGAGGGCGTAAGCCTATACTTGAGGCCAGTCCACTCACCGCCGCATTTTCCGCAAGAACAAACTACACCATCCGTCCCCTTATTAACATGCAGAGGAACCTTTTTCTCTGGCCTGTCGCACTCGGGGCAAGAATTAAGAAGCCATTCTTTCCACTCACTCATCTCTCTATCCTTTTGCCTTCTCAGAATGTCCGCAATTCGAACACGTTACGATGCATTGGAATCCTTTAGGCGTAAAAACAGCATCGTGAACGCTGATATCCTTGCTTGAGCACTTAGGACATTTTTCAATGCTGACGTTTCCAAACTTAACCGACACTCTCTATCCTTTACTCTGTTTTGGGTTGGGAAAGTGTCTCAAAGCAGACGGGCATTCCTTTCGCAACCATTCGAACATCTGTTCCTTTTTGATATATCGTGTGTTGGATATTGCCATAATCTTGGCAAGCTCGAAAGCAGTTATGTCCTTCTCTGGCTCAAAAACGACCTGATTACTCATCTTGCCCGCTTTCGAATGGGTTTGTGGCAGCTGATATCATCTCTGCCCAAGTTTCTTGCGGAGATTGTACGTCTCCAGGTTCATCACAAAATCCGGGATCTCGCGCCTCATATGCTGATCTAACCATCTCAGTCGTAGGCTCCCTAGGAACCGGCACTAGACCGCTTGCGTCTAGATATGCCTTTATAACCGTAGATATCATATCGCCAAATCGTCTAGGCGCGTCTGGATTTGGTGCGGTATCTTGGAATACATCTATGTAACTTCTGCAAGCGGCCTCAACGCCCCTTTCGTGTTCTTCATTGCTCATGTAAACCACCTCAGATACGTTACGAGAGCTACAGCCGTCACCCCAAGTGTAATTATTACCGCCCTATCAATCTTCCTTACGTCCATCTCATCACCTCAAGCTAAACACTCTCTTGTCTACTGCATTCCTGCTTTCGAAGATCTTGCCACTGCGAACTAGGTCTGAGAGCGTGTTATGGACCACAGCATAGCTGCATCCTCTTGCCTCTGCCTGTATCTGTGCTGGAGTAGCAGGCTGGGGAAGGGCCGACAGAGCCGAAAGCACTTTATCGTGTACCGTGATCAATTCTCAATCTCGTCTTCAGTAGATAATGGAATGCAGGTAGCGAGGACGGACAGAACTTCGAAGTGCTTCATAAGTCGCTTTGAAACCTGCTTGTTCCTAACCAAATCAGCGGACACAATAATATCTTGAGCTGCATAGGACACAGCGTGTCTCAAAGATGGCGCGTGGCCATGCAATGCCTGCTTAAGCCTATCGCTCGCATTGATACGACTAATCATCTTGAGATTTCCCGTATATATATTCCTCGGCAGTCATGCTTTCCTCATATTCAAAATCGGATTGATCACAATCCATGATTTCATAGAATAGATCTACTCCACTTTCCTTATCGGCGGGATATGCCTTTAGTACTGCCTGCTTAGCGTCATACTGTCTACTCATCTCATTCTCCTTAGGTTAAAGTCACTTCAGGTGTTCCGCGCCGATCATCTGGTAAAGATCGAATAGCGCTTGATGCGCCTCCTCAAGCTTTTCCTCCCAAGGCCTGTTGGTCGTACCAATAATTTTCCCTCAGCTCTTCATACGTAGGTGCGATCATTTTTCGTGTCATTGTGCTCGCCTTCGTAACCTTCAGCAGTGAGATGGATCGGGGCCTGCCAGTGCTTTGCCTCTCCAAGGTTACGCCGTTCCGCCCGAGGTGAGAAATCCCCCATGTGGCGAGCAGGGCAGCTTGAAAGCCCCGAATTAGATGCGACCGAGTAGAGCCAAAATCAGGATAATAACAAGAACCACGCCAAGGATGCCTGATGGACCCCAGCCGAAACCGTGATAGCCAAAACCGGGATTACCAGCTACAGCCAGCATCAAAAGCAGCAAGATAATCAAAATCCATATAACGCTCATCTCATTCTCCTGTTTGATTTCAAGATATTAGCGCATTAAGTGGAACGCATCAATCCCTCTTCTTCATTGCCTCTGCAATCTTTTCTGCGATGTCGCCGTGGAATTTCTTCTGTCTCTCGTAATGCTGCTCCCAATCTTCCTTTAGAGAGTTTATTCGTTCCTCGTATCCTAGACGGTGCAGAACCTCTTGCACTTCTTCGTGCGGTACTCCTCCATGAAGAGCAGCGACAACGACCTGATGCTTACGCAATTCCCATTCTTTGATGCTGTCGTAAATTTGGTCCATTACGCTATTCGTTGGCTTTGCGCCTAAGAACGTGGGAATATCCTTTTCACGATATATCGGAACCTTAACAAACTCGTACTCTTGTTCACCTACTTTTTCGTAATGCTCACTCAATTCGCTCTCCATACTCGTTCGTGGTGCGCCTTGCACCATGGTTTCATCTGGTATCTAGTCTCTCCGCAAAACATCTGTGTCTGTGATAGCACCTAAAGCAGCACGAGCTTCGCCCTTGAATCCTTTCCAAACGAAATCGATGTGCCGCTCGTATTCTTCTTTACCGTTAAAGGCCATATCAAAATTAATGTGAGCACGCGCAATGGCCTTTGCTACTCTCTCAAGAGTCTGTTCGGATGATGTCCAATCGTCTCCATGCGCAGCAACGCTGATTCTCTCGCCGCGCTGGTGGAGCATCATACAGAAGTTAGCAACATCGATTGGATCACCCTTTTCAACATGATCTAGGAGCATCCGGGAGAGATCATCCTGGCTACAAAATTCTTTATCCGACCAGCCTCCGCGGCCTTTATCGGCGGCTAGCCCCATCTTTTCTTCCATGGCGTGGGAAAACTGTTTTATGTGATGACGGTTTTCCAAAAAACTCTCAACCATTTGAGTTATCCTTCATTTTTCCGTAAGCGTCTTTACATTTATACAAAGCATCCAATGCCCCTTCGTCAACATTTAACCCGAGGGCGTCCACATACCGCTCTAGAGCAGGTATGGCCCACCCAAAAGCATCTTTTATGGGATCAATATCCTTCCACTCTACCCACTCGCCAAAATCATTGTCTGGCTCCATTTCGGCATAATCACCCGTAAACACCGTTACTCTTTGTGACTAAGCTATATCTCTGGATCTTATAATTGGACATCTTCTCTTATCTCCCGCCTAGCATTAAGCTCCTCCACCGCCCTAGTAATATCAAGCGCCAGCATCCGAAAATCGGCTAGAACCTCTAAAACATCGCTGTATCGTACAAATTCCCCCTCAGAATTTACCTTGAGATTTTCTTCATCGTCTATGTCGTAGCGCCTCATCATAATCCTCTCAATCGTTCGCTGCTGCCCAGTTGCCTATGGTGTTATCCCAGTGGCATTTCTCGCAAACACTATGTTGCGTTCCGTCTGGCGCGTCACACGACATAACTCTATATCGATTGCAGAAACCACACTTCTCGCCGTTATAGTCGCCTATCTCGTACCACGGTGTCGCATTGTCTTCCCAACCGATGATCACTGCAGTCTCCAAGCTCTCTGATAATGCGGCTCGCAATATTGCTTGCCTTTGCGCCTTAATTCACCGCAGAACAGTAATGGCGCTCCGTCATTTATGCACCACTTACACCCTCGTGCGTCTAGATCCCATAGTGTGTATCCTGGAAGGCGTGATTGGTCGTATGCTTGTGCGGATTCTTTTGGCTTGGGAAGGGTGTCAGCGGCCTTAAACGCCTCGTTAAACATCTTCCGTACTGTATTGGCTGAACGCTTCTTTGCAATCTTCCTTTCTTCATCCATCATGACATAAATCTCCTTTATGTCGCTACCTTGATATTCTTCGCCTGTCGCATCTTCGTAGGCAGATGAAAGCCTGTCTGCGTATTGCTTGATTTCTCTTGCGCCCATATATTTTCGCCTCATAGGCGCTACTACTTCATCTGCAATCAATGAGCTGCCAAGAGTCTTCATTGGTTCTGTATATTCAGGCTTAGCTTGCGGCTCAGCCTTTACTTTTGGTTTCTTGTCAGGCTTAGGCTTAGGCTTAGGCGGGAAATGAATTCTATTCCTTGAAATGAAGCCTGCAACAGCACCACGGCTTACACCAAAATAGACGCCAATCTGCAACATTGTTGAGCCTTCAGCCCACATTTCTGATGCCGTATCTAGGTCTATCATTTTGCGAACTTCCCGCTTTTTACGTTCTGGATGGCGTGATGCACACTTGAATGATCGCGGTTTCCGAATATGCGACCAATAGCAGGCAAGGAAAGATCTGGCCTTTGATCGTGTACAGCGGCCATAGCCATGTGACGCGGCTCTATGAGATGCTTCGTGCGCCGAACGCTGATCAAATCCGCCAAAGTGACGCCAGGGTAGCCCTTCAGAACCTTTTCAATGATATAGCCTACAGTCCGCTTCTTAGGCTGCATGGTTAGCTCAATCCCTTGGAGGGCGCAGATCTCGTTTGCTTGGGAAAGCAGGCGGGCTTGGTAATCCGAGATATTCCACTCAAGAGCAGAGATCTTAGCCTTGAGCCGTATAATCTCTTCCTTTGTGAAGGATAGCTCTTCCTCTAGCTGAAATTCCTTCTCTGTCCGCAGCTTCGTGACCTTTTCCTTCACAGGCTTGCCATAGAGCTTATTGCGACGATCTAGGGCGCTTGCCCTCTGTTGGGCTTCGTATGTACCTATTTGCATCTCATGTCTCGTTAGTTAAGTTGCGCTCTGAGCTTTGCTGCTAGCTCGTGGTTGCCTTCGTCTCTGGCAAATCGGTATTGGTTGAATAGATCGAAGCGCTTTGTCCGCTCTTGGTTGGTCTCTGGCTTGGGATATGGATTATTGCTATCCATGAAGCTTGATGGCTTCTTCATCCACTCTGCGCGGAAACCCTGCCATCCTCGGTTCAAATGCTCCTCTGCGGCTGACACAGCGTCACCAGTGAGCTTGTACTCCCTCATGAGGGCCTTAGCCCCCCTCGGGGTTAGTTCGCATTTCTTGTTCTTCCTGTGCTTTAAAATGTCCTCTGCCAGTTCCTCTCCTAGTTCGCTGAATATTTCCATTATTGCTGCACGATCTTCGCGTGTCATTCGCCTATATCCTCGAATGGGGTTATGAGAACCACGCACGGAGGCCCTGACGCAATCCACTGCGCACTCACCTTCCGAACGTACTTGCTGCTGTCGTCTTTGATCACAAGCGCCTTAACCAAAACGTCTAATACCGGCTTGATTAAATTGTCGATATCCCTAGCGCGCTTGTCTGGAGCTACGATACCAATGCTGATAGAAACTTCAACATCAAACTTAGCTGGATTCTGAGATTTTATCATCCACATGGCTTCGTTAAGCCACTCTCGATATCGCGGAGTGATTGCGCGTCCTCTGCCAGGAATGTTCTGGAAACAGGTGTTCAGGGTTGGAGGATATGGAAGCTCTATTCTCAACCCCGCCCCCGTGGTGAGGGCGGTGGCATCTTGTAGATCGCCGCGAGGATTTTGGTGAAGCGCTCTTTCTCCACGTCTGAGGCGACATGAAGCTCCTCAAGGAACGGCGTCACCGGGCCATCGCAAGCCATCGCGCGGCCTTCGATCAGATCAACGAATTTGCGGAATTCTGCGAGGGTGTCAGACATTGCCAGTCTCCTTCGGAAAAGCAGCGCGGACGGCGTTCCCGACGTATTCCGCAACGTTGTCAGGTATGGATGGGTCGAAGGTCTCGGATCGCATCGCCTCGTAAACTGCAGCGTCGGCAGCCTTGGCTGCTGTCTCGATGGCAGAATGCAGGTTTGCCTGCATCAAGTCCTCATCGCTGATGCCCACCACTTTCGTCTCGGGGGATGGTCTGACAGCGATGGCGAAGACCTCGACGGGATCGGCTCCGAAATGCGGATGCGTGATCGTTCTGCGTTCGAACCCGCGCCACGGAAACTCAAGTGTCCGTTCTGGATTTCCAGCTTTCGGGTAGCCGTCAGTTATGATGACGCTCTCGAAATTTTGGGGCGAACCATCGGCCTGATAGAGCCTCTTTGTCCAATATTCGGTGGCCTTCCGGTACTCCTCCAGCTTTTCGCCGGATTTCATGGCAACGAAGTATTCGTTTTTGACGGCGAGCTGCAGCTTAGCCATTGTCCTGGCCCTCCATGGTGGCCGCATATCTGGCCTTCGTCGCTTCAAACTGCTCGTTGTGGGATATGACCGCTTGGGCTTTGTTGCCTTCGCCGGGGCCAAGATAGAGGCATTCGTCGCATTCGACGTGCCGCCAGCCGTTGTCGTAGGTGTAGATATCTACATCGACGTTGCCGCACTTTGGGCAGGGCTTCATCTTCGGTAGGGTCATTCTGTCTGGCCCTCCGTGGTGAGGGCGGCGACAGCGAAGCGGTCCAGAGCCATACGAAGCGCAGACGTTGCGGGGCCGGTCTGGCCGATGTTCACCATGTATTTGTTGGTGCCTTCGATCTGCCGCAGAATATAGGCGAGGCCGTGAAGCATCGACGCATTGTCGGTGGCGTCCTTGAACGGGATGCCGACGCCACAGTTGGCTTTGAGCCATGCGTCAATGTCCTCGCGAGTAGGCACCCGCAAATGCGTATGGGACGATGGGTTTTCATTATCACTCATCTCTCATTTCCTCTCTCATCTTACGGGCGTATTCCCGGTGGTATTTGCGTTTATGTTCTTGTTCTCTTTGCTCATGAAGGGTGTTGTATACGTGGGATTCTGTGTTTCCCGTTAGGTTGGCGATCTGAGCTGTTGAGAGTCCAGATCTGAATGCCGAGAGATAGTCAGTGACGTATCGGTAGTGCATTTCAAAAACCTCCGAGAGAATTCCCAGCCCCGAAGGGCCAGGGTTATTTGATGCATGATGCTTGTTAACGAGAGGGCCGTAGACCGCCCGCAACCTTCTCTCTTTCTCTCGCTCGTTCTAGTGATAGCTCGTAATCTGATTTTATCGCCTCTAGGATCTCTAGCTTATGGCGTTGAACTTCGTTGAATTTACCTTGCATTCTGGCCCGCAATGATTGGATTTCGGTTGCGAGCCAGTCGACCTTTTCGGATACACGGGATGGCAAATATATATCCTTCGATTTCGTTTATCGCATATCAATGTTTAGATTTCCAACTATCCCACCCTTCCGGTATGACATCGTCTCGGTGGACGAGGCGACCGTTGATGGCCGTGTAGAATTCTTCTGACGGCGCCCATTTGCCGCTGTAGTCGCTGCGGACGTGGCAGTCTGGATGCGATGCGAGGAACTTCTTGGCGGTGTTGATCGCGTCCTGCATCACCGAGTGGTACGTGTCTGGATAACCGCGCTCACGGTGCCACAGGTGGGCATAGTCGCAGCCGACCTTGGAGAGATCGAACATCCGTTTTTCCTTACGGCAGAAGTACGGCTCGGAAGATGACCACGTGATTTCGCTATCGAAGAAGTCATGGTCGAATGCGGGACCGTGGCTTTCGTAACCATGATCTCCACGTACACAAGCGAAGTCATTCCAGCGATGCGGATACATCTGCTCGGGAATGAGGAGATAGTAGCACCACGTGCCGGGATTGAACTCGGCACCGGCATACTCTGATCCGTCACGATACCCATGATGGGACAGGACAATCGAAACGCCTTCTTGGCTTGCCTTCCATGTCGTTGAGCCTTTCAGCATTTCTTCATAAGTTGGTGCCATCTCAATTCTCCTTGAAGATTGTATCCATGTCATGGAAGGTTATTGGGGTTATGAGGACGCCAGTTTCCGCTGGATCTTTTTCCATTCCATTTCCAGCATGGTCTTTGAGGTTCCCTTGGTCGGTACTCCGAATTTCTTCCACTTCCAGACGGTACTGTGATCAACACCAAACTTGTCAGCCATCTTTTGAATGCTCCATCCCTTTGCCTTGAGGATGGCTTCAACTGTCATTTCATTTTCCATTTTTAGAATTCCTTGAGCCTTCCTGGTATTCAACTTCCCATGTTGGGTGCAAATGACATACGTTCGAATCGCCATCAAATCTGACGTTTATTCTTCCTCTTGTGGAAGAGGTTATAGTGCCGAACTTTGGTATCTTGTCGCCGGTGTAAATGACCCTGCCCCCGCGATGTGCGGGGACACCATAATATTTTCTGACATACTCCATGCTCATACTATCACCATGCCGAGTCAGATAAAGGGGCCAAATCCCAAACTTTGATGTCTCGAGGTTTAGTAATGTGCCATCCGTCAAGCGACGGGATATCTTCTGTCATGCAAAAGAAAATAGCGGCATCACGAGGTTCATCCCAATTAGACATGTTGATAGCCTTAGATGCAGAAAAACGCTTCTGCTCGCCCTTCACGTTTACCGCTTCAAAGTGATATTTGAGTGTGTGGGTTAGGATGGCCATTTCAATCATCTCCGTTTTGGTGAATTCATATTGGCATTCCGCCAACCAAACGTCAACGTAAAAATTGCGTTCGGCCAAAATAATTCCGCTTGCATTCTGATTTAGATGAGCGCATAAAGAAAAGGCCCGCTGAGACGACGAATCTCAAACGGGCCATTGGCGAAGGTTTCTTGGGAAGTTTCCCTTCGCTACAAACACAAGTTTATATACCGAACTTATGTTTAGTCAAACCAAAAATCTCCCATCAGGTTCCGAAGCCTTCTAATTTTCGGGGCATACGAGCATTAAGACGGCCTATGGTCAATTTTTGCTTAGGAACGTGCATACGATGATACGCTTGGGCATTAAAGACGGCCCTCTGCACGGTGAAGCGATGCAGGATAAACGACGAATTGCTAAGGTTAGGCGCGAATGCCTTCCACCAGGATCACAAGTACCTCAGAGCCGCCGGGAGCATCCGGCATCAACTTGGTCGATAAAGCGCGTTAGTCGGTAATTCGTATAGAACTGGTATCAGGGACTGTGGCTATACCTTAGCCCTGTCTTTAGTTGATGATATGGAGAAAGAGATGATCGAGGAAAGAACGAAGAGAGTTTGGTTTTCTCCGGCAGCGAACAAGCATTATTTCACGAAGCGCGCTGCCATCCATGCGCAGGCCCGATCCCTTGTCGAAGCAAAATACCCATCAGAACCATATGAAAGGGACACTGGCGCAGGATGGAGTTGGCGTGAGGATGATCGGCTCTGTAAGCTGGTGGAGAGGCTTTATAGGCGCATGAACCGCTCCTCAAAAGTAGGAGAAAGAGAATGGAAACGGAAGAAATGAAAATTCGACTTGAGTACCAGAAAAGAGGAACAGAGGTAATTGAGAAATGTCTAGCCGTAGCGGCTAAAGGAGATTGGAGTGATGCTCCTATGCCGCTTCATGGAGACGAGGCTAGGCTTTGGCTTAGAGCGCAGGCAGAGGCTTATCTACACGCCTTAGAGATGATGGGGTATCTTGACGATGAATCACTGCCTGCCACCCCAAGCCCCCCCCAAAGGTAACAAAGGAGAGAGGAGTAAGTGAGCGGGAAGCCAACCAACAGACGCTATAACAGGCGTCATAGGATAGAGGAATAGGAAATGAAGTATCGAGCACTGGTAACTTTTTCGTATGAGTTTGAGTTTGATGAAGACGAATCAAATGATAGCCTAGTTTTGCAAGATCAGGCTTTCGAGGCGGCAATGGAGATGATCCCAAATCAAAATTATTTGGACGCATCAGTTTCTCATATAGAGCCTATCGGCCCTTCCCAATCCAACACCTAAAGACAGAAGAAGGAAATACGAGATGATCTACGACAAAGCAAAAATCACAGATTGGGGAAATATCGATACGGGCGAAAAATTCTACGGGGTAGCGCTTCGGAAAGGCCGAAAATGGCAGCACTGCACGGACGGCAAGACTCCAGTTCTTTTTGCTGGCCTAAAGGAAGCGGAAGCATACAGCGTCACCCTTATTGCGTCCGTCAAGAGCCGTGGCCTTTGGATCGATAAAGCCTCCCAACCCAAATAGAAACCAATACCGATAGAGGAAGAAGATGAAGCCCGTAGACTACACAAAGTTAGACTGGCGAGAGAGAAAGGAGGTGCGCTTGGCCTATATCGATCATCAGGAAGGGAAGTGCTGCCACTGTGGCGAGCCTCTGGACGGCTTAGCGCATAGGAACATGCTGGATAAGCGCGTTAACCGGAAACTCTTCCCTAAGACGTTCTGGAGCTACCCCGTTCACCTGCACCACGATCACAAAACAGGGATGACAATCGGCGCTGTGCACAATCAGTGCAATGCAGTTTTGTGGCAATATCACGGCGAATAATGCAAAATAATTGTTGACGCTCAACCTAAATATGACATGATATGTCTCATCAACTGGAGAGATGAAGATGAGTGATGAAATCGACTACGGCGGCTCTGCATTCCCCTGCGAAGGCGGAACAGACAGCGGATTGTATCCTGATGCCGGAATGTCTCTGCGAGATTGGTTCGCCGGTCATTGCATGTCTAGCGTCGGTTCGTTCTGGTCCGACCAAGAGACAATCGATGAATATGCTCGACGCGCATACATGATGGCAGATGCCATGATAGCCGCTCGGAAAGGCGGTGCGTGATGATCGAGGTATCGTACAAATTCGCAGACATATGTGGCATTCTGGACGGTCAGGTTATCGACGGCCTCAAATTTTCAGGTGTTGCCACCCTCCAGAGCAATTACGAGGATGGAGTTGGAGAGCCGCATGAATTCTGGTGCGAGTCCGTACAGCTAGACGGTGAGAACATCGCCGGTCGCAAGGGGCTTACGTTGCGCGAGAAGGGCGTTATGAACGGATTCCCATGCAAGAACCGTGAGTTCCTTTACAAGGTGATCGCGGCTGCTGTGGAGGCTGATGACGACGCACAGCGGGAATTTTCGGAAGCTGTTAAGGAGATTGGATAATGAGAGAAATAATAGGGTCTTGCCTTAGCCAGTTTCATGGTGAAAGCGACCATTTTGAATTTCTTCTAGCGTATTCTGACGGTCGCGAGATTGGCCATGTAGTTTCTCGTAAAGTGGCTCAGGAAGTAGCAAAAGATATAATTAAAAATGCTGGAGGAGAATATTACAATAAGGAGGCTGAGATAGCCGCCTTGAGGGCTGAGTTAGCATGCACATACGAAGAACTGATTGAGTATACTGGAGACAGCCTTGATGACACTCGCGCCAAAAGGATAGCGGAACTCAAGGAGAATGCGTGATGGAATATAACCGTTCCTACGCCCTAGAACGTCTGGAATTCCACGAGAAAGAAGCTGATGAGGCTAAGCGTGATCTAGAGCTAGCCACATTGGAAGGCTCACCAGACCTAATCGAACTATTCACCAAGAGATATAACGAAGAGACACGCTTTGCAGAGGCTTGGCGTGAGGCAGGAGAACAATTTAATGGCGAAGATTGATGAAAGGCTCGTTGCTCTACTGAAATCGTATGGAGAGAACAACGAGTCCGTATGGGATTGCCACGGAACATGGGTAGCATATCACGCGGCCGTTGAGCGCATGGCGGCTAAGGCTGGGATTGTATTCGACTTCCCTCAGATGATCGTGAATGATCCTGAGAAAAAGACAGTCGTGATATGTGTTTCAGCTTTTCTCAAGGAGGCGAGAGAATGGTCATTCGGGGAGGTGTCGCCAGCCAACAATAAGAACGCATACCCATATGCGATGGCAGAGAAGAGGGCGAAGGATCGAGTGGCATTGAAGCTTCTTGGAATGTCGGGCCTTGTTTATTCGGAAGAAGAGGCGGATGATTTCAAGGAATCCAAGCCAAAGTCTTCCGCTGCTCTGAAGCGTGATGACGCATGGACGAAGGCTCTGGCGGATCTTGAGCAAGATGCAATCGACGCAGGGACGGAAGTCCTACTCTCAAAGCTTCATGATGAATATCGAAATAGAGCGGAAAAGGAAGGGTGGACGCAGGCATGGAAGGACAGCCTGGAGGACGTTTTCATTCAGCAGAAGAATGCCCTTCATGAGCAAAACCTTTGGAATGAGCTAACATCCATCACGACACTGCGAGGATTGAAGACATTCTGGGAAGATAGCTTGGGAGACATCAAGGCTATCGGAGCAGTCAAGAAATTCACCGCCAAGAAAGATGAGATGAAACTCATTTTCGAGGCAAACGAACACCCGATTAGCGCCGGTTAGGAGATATCATGGCTTTCGAAAAACGTGACAACAGTGGAACATTATTTCGCAACGACCGCAAGCAGCAGGAATCCCATGCTGATTATAACGGCTCGATCATTGTAGATGGGAAAGAATATTTTCTTAATGCTTGGGTGAAGGAAGGGCAAAAGGGAAAATTCTTTAGCCTAGCCGTTAAGCCAAAGGGACAGCGCACGGAAGAGGTTCGACGTAGCTCAAGCCGAGCATACGACCCCTTTGACGATCCTGCATTCTGATGGCAAAGAAACGAGAAGCACCTGAGATATGGGTTCAGCGCAAAGGCGCTGGACTCTGGCCTGAGATGGCAATGGATGCAGATGCAATTGCTCAGCTTCCATACGGAGAACGGCTTAGGGTTACTCTACATACCGGGCGTGTTCCTAAGCGACTGAGGTTTTACTGGAGCTTCATCAAGAAGGTGGTTGACGCTACCGGATGCGCCTCAAGTGCTGAGGCTCTTCATAGCACAATCAAGCTGGAATGCGGATACACAGAGCCGGTCAAGGTTCGCGGGCTGACAATCCTGGTCCCAGCTTCGATTTCATTCGAGGCTATGAGTGAGGAGGAATTCAGTCGTTTTCTAGCCGATGCGCTGCTGTACGTAGCTACGAACTTCGGGATCACCCCTGAAGACGTGTTTAACAATGAGAGGATGGAATAAATGAGCGAGACAAAAATCATCATCAATGATCTTCGAACGCCTAAATGGTTTCGAATGATGATTTCAATTACGGCGGGTTTCATCGTTCCAATCGGGATTGGTGTTGTCGTTGATAGTAGCGCCATGCAATGGACCGGATTCGTTTTCGGAATTTTGCTGATGGTTGGACTCGCTGCGTCAGAAAGCAAAAAAACAACGTTCAAGACCGTGGCAGAAGCCAAAGCATACCTCGACACTTTGGAGAAGTGAAATGAGATCGATAAGCAGGAAGTTCCGCACTTGGGTCAGAAAACTATGGGAGCCACCGGTTAAGCTGGATGACTTCGCCATTGCAGAGGACCTTCTGAACGACACGTATTTCATCGACCAGCTTAGGCTTGATGATCTTCTGGCAGAGCGAGAACGGCTCAGGAAGGCAAAGAAGAAGGCCAGCCACCTAGACAGCGAAATCAACCGTCTCAAGACGCATCAGATGATTAGGGAGATGCAGTCATGAGCGAATTTAAAAGGCTCATAAAGAGATACGCAGGGAAAAAGCAGATCTGCAACTGCGGTGAAGCCTACTACGAAAACTGCGGGGTTGGGAGCGTTGTCGAGAATGGGAAAAGGGTTCAAAGGTCCGATCTGCCTACATGCAGATACGGATGCTCTGCGAACATTATCCGCGCCAAGGAATATGTTGCGAAGAAGGTTTTGGAGGAATTGTCATGAGCATCAGCAGGAAGGCTAAGAACCTCATCCTACGCGCCTATACGCTCAAGAGAGAGATAGCCAGCGTTGACGAGGCTGTAGAGAAAGAACTGCTTACGAGTGGTTTTGCCAGATATACACAAAGGCCGCTAATGGAGCTGACCTTCGAAGGTAGAAACTATGCGAGCAACATGATTAGGAACCGGCGCTGATGGCATTTCGTCTACCAAGCAACCCAGATGCGTTCTCAGTCCCGAAGAAACGGCCAGAGAAGCGCAAGCACTATCTCCGGTTCATTCACGAACTTCCTTGCTGCATATCCGGGAATATGGGAGTTCAGGCGGCTCATGTGAGCTTTGCAGATCCTTGGTATGGTGCATACGGGAGAGGGAAGGGCGCGAAGGTTAGCGATAGGTTCGCACTACCTCTCTCGGCAGAACTTCACGAGCTACAGCATTCTGGGAAGCTTGGTTCAGAACAAGATTTCTGGATAAAACACAATGTTAGCCCTCATTCCTTGGCGAACACGCTCTTCTGCATCTACCAGGATTACGAAGAATCGGATGCGGTAAGATTTGCGGCGGCGAGAATTATGCAGGGGTTACCTAAATAGACGTTGACATATGTTGATTATAAACGTAACTTGGTGATTACAAAAGGAGATGAGAATGAAGATTTACGAAGTAGAAAAGAACGTACCGATGACCCGTAAGAGCGATGCAGTTTACCCATTTGGAAAGATGGAAGTAAACGATAGCTTCCGGTTCGACGGCGACGAAAAGGACGTGAAAACGGTTAGGTCTGCCGCTTCAATGCACGCTGCTAGGACTGGCTCAAAGTTCTCAGTTAAGAAGGATGGAGAAAGCTACCGAGTTTGGAGAGTAAAGTGAAAACCATGATAGACCCCCCGTCAGGATGGAGATACGGCTTCCCTAAGCAATTTCCAGACGAAGTTAAAGACGAAGACCTAGAGAAGTGGGTTGTAGAGAACGGTTATCCTCAAAAGCTAGTAGACGACGGCATGATGAAGCACTGCCGTTTTTGGGAAGTAAAAGGAGATTGAGATGGAACAAGCCATTATTTTAATTGCTGCGCCTTTGATGATAGGTGCCACATGCGCCAAATTTTTTAAGCCAATTGAGGCAATAATGTTGGCGCCAACTGTGATCTTAACGCTTCATTACATCAAGGTTCTTCTATCATGAGCAACACATACGGTTTCGCAATGGTCGGAATGTTCGCACTACTGATGGGATGGGGCCTTGTCGTTTTGGAGCATCAGGAAAAGCGTACGGCTATCATCAATCAAGAGCAGGTGGTGAGATGAGTGAGAACGACAACCCCGCGCCCTATACGCAAACGCAGGGGCTAGGTCTTCTCGATCGCCTCGACGCCACCATAGACAAAAACGTAGCGCTTGATGTTGCCAGCATATCGCCAGAGATGCGTCAGCGGTATCGTGACGAACTCGCATCGCACTTGACCGAGGTCCAAAAGCCAATCAGCGACCTCGATATCCAGCTTGCCTACGAGGCTTGGGTCGACAGAACTGTGGGTGCCCGCGCTGCAATCACGGCCTTCTATGCGGGCTATCGCGCCGCCCTCACCACGGAGGGCCTGGACAATGGCTGAGCACGAAACCTGCATCGGCGGATCGGACGACTGGTATACTCCGCCAGCGATCTTCGACGCGCTCAATCTGACTTTCGACCTTGACCCTTGTTCACCGGGCGCAGGTCATTGGGTTCCGGCACGTCGAGTTTTCACGAAGCAGGACGACGGACTTCCGCGCGAATGGGAAGGCCTTGTCTTTATGAACCCGCCCTTCGGCGGGCGCAACGGTCATGTACCGTGGCTTGAGAAGTTCCTAGATCACGGGAACGGGATAGCTGTGGTCCGCGCCTATACGTCGTCCGAGTGGTTTCACGATGTCGTCGTTCCGCGTGCCGAGACGCTGCTATTCCCGAAGGGGAAGACGCAATTCATTCCAAACGATGAGACCCGCCTGCGCCTTGAGGCCAAGGCGGCATCCAACAACAAGGTTTGGCGTAACGCACCCGGTCACGGCGTCGTTCTTATCGGAATGGGGGATGTTGCGGCTCGCGCACTATCCGCAAGCAATCTCGGCTTCTTCATAGATCGCCGGCTCACCATGGAGAAGGCAGCATGAGCAAGACCGAAAACCCATCCCCGCAACCGAAAGCGGAAATCCGCCACGGCCTGGAGACGGGCGCAGCAAAGCCGGACAATGCGTCGGAAACGGCGGGCGGACCGGCGCCCAAGCCACAGGCACCGGCAAACGCAGACCTGGTCGAGATGATCCGAGAACGCTTCGGCTCGTCATTCGACAATGAGGCGACCTTCGACGGCGACGAGATCGAGGCGATCATTTCGGCCCTGACGATCCCGCCACCGCAGGAACGGGAGGTGGGCAATGAATAACCTCATCCGCCGACTTAAACGCCTCTGGTGGAAGCTCTACAGAGAGGACGAACAGGATCGTATTCACAAAGACCTAGACTTCATGAGGAGAACTTAAATGAGAGGCATAATCATAGGAATCCCGATAAGCTTGGTCATGTGGGCAGTTATCATATACGGCGTCATGTGCGCTACGGCAAAGGCTATGGACGGCATACAGCAGGCGGCTATCTATTCTGTTGATAAGGCAGAGTGCCGATTGTACGTTCCAGATGAATGGATAAAGCGAGCATTGGCATCCGCCATGATTCAGTACAACCTGACGCTTGAGCAGGCCATAGAACAGGCAGGTTCGCTAGGTACGGCTATTCAGATGAACGTAAGGGAGTCTGGGCTTGCCGGTCAGTATTGCGCACGGAGGGTAGCTCAGTGAACCCTATGCATTCACAAGCATACTGGATTATCGCAGGTATCTGCTTGGTAGCAGGTGTGGTCATTAGTGCGGTTGGCGCTTGGATGGGGTGGTGAGAGAAAAATGGCAATTTACAAAACGGATGATGGGTATCTGATATCCAGCAATCAAGTGTGGCTTCCCGGATGTTACGACACGGAAAGAACCGCTAGATACGCCTTTCGCTTCCCAAACAAGATTCTGTATGATCTTCAGGAAATCGTAAACCCTGGAGGCGTAATTACATTCGAGATGCTTCAAGGTTATTATCGGAAACATAAGGAAAGTGAGAATTGAAGAAGGACCACTATAGGATTCAGCCCGCTCTTTATTTTAGATATACGCTTCAGAAGAAATGGTGGATATTTTGGTATTCGGTAGCCTTTAGCGATGAATATGAAGAGCTTGTTGAGCGTGTGAAGATGTGCGGAGGTGAATTGACAAATTCTGTAGCATAATCCATCAGGCCATCTATCTAGGAGCCTTAAATCCTGCTTCCTCAGCCTTCTCCACACTAGAGAAGCAATATCTAGGAACAACGCTTCCACGGTACGGAGAGGACTGAGTATGATACACGCCACGGCTAGACACCCATACGCTTTCAACGGCCTTGCATGATGATCTGTTAGCCAGATGGGGCCACGACTGAGAGGTTTCTACCTTATCACTAGCCCCTATCGACGCGGCGATGACGAAACCAGCCAGCGCCCCACCAATGAACAAGGCTACGCTCTTCCAAATCCCACTTCTAGCCTCGTCTGGAGATAGATCCATGTCAGGGGCAAGGAGAGATAGGAAGATAGCCCACGCAAGGAACAGCGGCACTCCAATGCTCACGGCAGAACGGCTAAGCCATCCAAGGCTTTCTGGGAAAAGGCGTATCGAGAACCAGTAGACTATGAGCGACAAGACTACAGTCACAATTGCGAATACAGCCACCACCAAAAAGTCTGCGCCAGTTTTACCGTCTCGGAAAGAGAAGAATGCGTCTCGACCGTATCGAATGAACGCGGACACAGAAACGCCGAAAGCTGCTGATAGTGCGCTGTAGAACGCGGCTTCATATGGGACTGCTGTGCAGAGTATGGTGAATAAAAACAGGCAGGCAGCAAATGACTTGGCTACGATGCTAGACTTAAGCCTCTTCATTCCTTGTCTTCCTTGCGCCTTTTATGCATCAGCTTTAACACATCGTCTGCGACCCGCTCAACCTCACCGCGACGGCGCTCGAACCGCATGACTTGGTGAGTGAGTTGCGCTTGAAGCTCTTTCTTCTCAAGCTCTTTCTTCGAACCAGTAACCCAGGAAATGAGATTCATCGCTCACCTCCTGATTTGGAAACGACGGAAAGGGCTGTGGACATAGTAGACTCCAGCTTCTCCATGAGGGGGAGCGTTGCTTTTAGCGTCTCTATGTGTTCCTTCTGTGCCTGCTCACGAGCGCGGTAGAGATAGCCAACCGCAAGGACAAGGAAGCCTATGATGAGGCCCGATGCGCCCCATAGCTCTCCGAGTTGTCCTAGAAGTTGATCCATTACTTAGAGCAAGCCTTGTCTTTTTCGCATTGACGGTTGTTGGAGTTAATAGCCGGTCCCGCAAGTTCGTCTTGGGCGGCAAGGATAGCAGCCTGCGTGCTTTTGAACTTCACGAACTGATAGCCACTACCGTTCAACGTCACACTCTTCGACTGGCAACCCGCTATCGCGCATGAAAGCAATGCAACGGTCACGAGCCGGTAGATTCTTGAATGCGGCATTGTTCTTCTCCATGTCCTGAATACGCTCAATCGCGTCTTTAGCCGCCTTGGCTTCGATCTGAGCGGTAGCTACGTTCTTACCATAGATTGAGCCAGCCCAGAATGCGAGCAAAACAGCCACCAGAGCGCAGTCAGCATTAGGAAGAAGCCTTGAGAGCGTTGTGGAATTTCTGAGCGTATGCTGCGATCTCTTCCGCCTTGTCTAGCCCATTAATCATTCGTCTAGCCTGCACCCACTGCGCATTGGTCCCGAAGTAGTCGGAGAACTTCTTGCCGGTGAAGGAGCCGTCACGCATGCCCTTGACCATGATTTCGGCGGCATTGGCAATAAGCAGTGCATCTTCAGGGTGTTCTTCAAGGCCAAACTTTGCGTAGTTTCTGCGCCCGGTGGTTTGGACCAGCGACCTCCCGCGATACTTCCATCCGTCTCCAAGTTGAGTGTTGCCGAGATTGTTCTTTCCCCATTCGCCGCCATAGATGATGTTGGCAATGGCTTCCTGGTTAGCCTTCTGCATGGCTGTGCGGCCATACTTCGCAGCATCGGCGGATGAGATACGGTTGCCGAATTTGCTCTTGAGGGCATCGACGGAGTAGTTGAGGTTTTCCGTGATTGGTTCGTAAGTGCCGCCCGTTTCGATCATGGGCGTTGCCATGGCGTAGGCAATCATTCGGATGTCCGTGACGCCGAGCTTGGCGGCTGCGTCTAGGATGGCCTCTAGCCCGTCTACCTGAGACTGAGACATAGAGCCGTTGAAGACTGACTTGCGGACTGAGGCGAAGAAGGTTGCGCGGTTCATAGAACAACTCCATTTACTGGTTTATAAGACCTGCGGTGGTGATGGTATTAGCGGTCTGGCTTAACCCGCCGGTGGCTCCTAGAGCATCAATCTTACCGTTGGTCAGGACAACAATATCAGTTGCCGATGGAGAGCCGCCGCGCTGAGCATTACCTGTTCCGATGTGGATGTACCCACCCCGGTTAGCCGCCACGCCCCGCACAGATGCCCCAGTAAGGGTGGCACCTCGTGCGTTTATACGAGAACCCCAATCCGCCTGTGCACCAGTGGCGCAACCCGTAGCCACTCCTGTATTGGCATTGATGTCTGAGAGGTCGGTAGCATAGAACCCCCTCTGCGCACAGTTATTGGCTGTCGCACCAGCGGCATTGATTCTGCCGCCATCTGCTGCATAAAATCCATCTTGGGCTGCACTGCTACAAATCGCCATGCGGGCATCAACCACCCCTCCATTAGTTGCAGCAACACCATTACCACCAACTGCTCCGGTTGCCGTACCCGCGTCGAACACCACCTCACCCCCATCGCTGGCTGTGACCGCACCATTATTGGAGGCTAGACCAGAACATGTGTTGGCGTTAGCTTCGGTGGCGATAATTTTCCCGCCCCGGTTCGCGAATATCGCGGGACCTCCGGTCTTGCCTGAGACGTTTGCATTGCGGATCATGATTTCTCCACCCATCAGAGCGTAGACGCCAAAATCGCCTTTGCAACCAGAGCAGTTAGCACTTTCAGCAAAGACCCTTCCCTGATGGAGAGCGTAAATAGCACGACTGAGGCAGCCTGTTAGAACAGCTTGATATGCATTAACAGTGGCTTGGAAGCGGGCCTCAATGCCAGACCCAGCCGCATTTTTGCAGCCTTTTCCTATACCGACAAACGCGGTAGATCCGACGCCTTTGCAGTAAATGAACGACTGACCATTCACCGCCCCTTCGGAATTCATGTTGAAAAGAACTTCGATCTGGGGGAGCTTACCTCCCTCCATCGCAGTGAATGCTGGATAGTCGGTCAGCGATCCACCATCCACCTGTATTGTCAGAGACGCTCGGTCGATCACCACCTCAGGGTCTACGCTGGTGATAGTGATGAAAGAAAGGTCAGTGCGCTTCACGATGACCTGTTCCGCCATTACAAATCCAGAAAGCAAACGAATCTCTACCGTTAATCCACTCTGTTTATAGGGTCGAAGGACAAGCCTTGAAGCCGCCGCAATGGCTAGATTCATTGTTGCGTAGTTTCCACCCGCACCCACGGTTATGAGAACATCAGATGTCGCTTTTATTTCAGGTCCGACTTGAGCCGTATTAATCGAGCCTGTCATATTGAACAGGGAAAAAGCGTCAGCACCTATTCCCGTAGGATCGTACACTGTTGGCTGCATGGCGCTATCTGCTTTTGCGCCTTGGGCTAATGTAGCAGCTTGTCCAGGCTGTAAGGCGGTTGAAGCTAAAGCGCCTTGAGCAAAAGAGGCAAATAGGGATGCACCTTGTGCGGATATGGCCTGGGCAGTGGTTAAAGGCGACATTCCATTAACTGAATTAACGCCCTCCTCTGCTTCAGCTTGGCTAGCCATAGGCCTGATAACATCAGCCAATGAGGAAAGAGGAGCTTTCCGCGTCGTCGTTCCATCTAGAGCCACAACATCAGCGGGAGCGGGTGCTGTCCCGCCTGTAGCAAGAGGGAGTTGCGAGATCCGAATGTCAGCCATTGGTTATCCTATAGTTTAATACAGAAAAGCACTACAGAGGAGCGCGGCCTAGTTTCTAGTGCGCTCCCTCCTGTATTGTTTTGTGGGGTGATGGTAGCGCTGCTTGTGGTCATCGGATCAGATGTGTAACCATCATAAGTATTGCTGTTTATCGAGCCTTCTCGGCTTCCGCCTGATCCGTACCCTCCTCTGGAGTTAGAGGGTACGGTATGACTATGATTTGGTATGGGGTGAATGTGGTTTTTAATCACATCATCTTGGTTCAAGCCGGGAACCAAAGTGGCGTCGAAAGCCAATCCATTGTCAGAGCCGCGTAGGAAGCGAGTCCTACTATCGAACAGAGGCATACGCTTGTTAGCAGCAAAGTCAGCAGCAGCAGACGCACCGCGAGTAGAAGCCGCACCTGCGCTTGTCTGGATCACCAATTCCGTGTTGGTAAATTCTGTCCATAACAGGGTGAATAGATCTTGAGTGTCAGCATTAGCTCGGCCAGTTGCTCCAGAGGCCGCACTTCCAATCGTCTTGCCGTCTTCGATAAGCCATCCAGATGGAGCAGTTTTGCGGCGGAATGCCTGAAGAGTGCCGGTTGCAACTGTCTTTGGGGTTAATGCCGCAATAGCAGCGTTCAGCTGGTCAACAGTAACCGTATCGCCACCAGCCGTTCCCTCTGCCGTGCCGACAAGCTTGAACCCGTTCATATTCAGGTTTCCGGTCATGGGAGATAGACCGTCGCGCCACAGAACAAGATTGAGCATTGCCTGGATATCAGCGAACGGCACGTTTACCTGTTCAGCCAGAACAGTCTGCCCGGAAACTGCGGGATTTCTATTGACCGTCGCATTGCCGTTGCTGTCCCTACTCATTGGCTATGCCCTGCCGTTATGTTATAATGTTTCATGGTTCTAGCACACATCATTGCAGTGGTCATCTTCCCTGTTCGTTTGCGATGAGGCTTTCGATAACTGCGAGTGTGCGTGGATCGATAGCGCTCATGCTAGGAGCTAACTGGTTTGTGAGGTAAGCCTGACCTGCTCGGCTCATGAGGGCGGAACCGGCAATTTGAGGGGCAAGCAAACCAGCTACAAGGCCGGGTATTCCGCCAGCCAAAGCGCCGCCACCCGCTAGAATGCCGCTACCGAGGTTCTGAGCGCGAATTCGTCCTGCCGTCCCAGAGTTGGGCAACGGAGACATAACTGCCTGACCAGCCTTGGCCAATTCATCAAAATCACCGGCATTTCGAGAAGATGCACCTTGCCGCCCCACGCTCGCTGCCTGCCTCAATCGGGCTGGCGAGATTGTTCCCATTGCTGCCGCTTCACCTGCACCATTCGCGGCCTTCTCAAGAACCTTCATGTTCCCGTACTCACGGCGCAACCTTGCCCACTCTGCTGCGTCATCTGGCGATACGGAGCGAGACATTGCGTCATCGAGAGCGTTACGGATATCACGGTATGCAGAGCCTAGCGAATTCTGCTTATTGCTCTGAGCGGCGCGTGTGAGGTCACTGCGGATAGCTTGATACGCATCCCCCGGCATAGAACCCGTCGCCACGCGGTTTAGAATGTCATCCGCAAGATCAGTGACAACTTGGCGCTGTTGTGGCTCCAGAAGACGTCCATGACGAGCTACAGCGTCTCCCAAGTCACCGACAAGCTGCATGTCGCCATTGAGAGCGGTGCGAGATGAGATATCTTGGAAACCTTGACCAAGGCGCTGAGCATTCGCTGCCATGTTGTCAGGTGTTGCGATACCCTGCATCCCTGCACGAGATGTAGCGGCCTCAGTAAACGCCCGCGCCTGATCATCCATGATAGAGGCTGCACGGCTTCCACCAAGTTCAGACTCAGCGTATCGAAGGCCTTGGCTACCTGTGCGCTGTCCAGCCGTGAGAGGTACGCCCTCCGCT
>Ga0164306_10000072_pt1 | contig 37095 bp, 35 predicted proteins | sample Whisoiple_242_MG_FD_110213 | JGI IMG/M metagenome (GOLD analysis project Ga0164306, IMG submission 110213) | Soil microbial communities amended with fresh organic matter from upstate New York, USA - Whitman soil sample_242_MG | ecosystem: Environmental > Terrestrial > Soil > Unclassified >... | reverse complement strand
GCTAGTGCGCCGAATGGCAAATGAGCCATGCGCAATGCTTTCAAGCAGATCACGCGCGGCAATAAGCTTTCTCGCATCACGTGGGTAATCGAACGAGGGACACGCCATGCGCATCCGGAGCCGTTTTCAGCTACATATATCGGACACGTCGATTGTCCGATTGGTCTTCAGGGCTTTCCTGCTCCCGGTGCGGCATTTCACTGCTGTCCAGCAGCGGCAGCTCCAACGCAGCGATTTCAGGTAGGGCTTTACCGGCTATTCCTTGTAAATCCCCATACATCCCGACTGTAGCCTCCAAAACTCCGTGGATTTGCGCTTCGCGTTTAGCCCATAAGCGTGTCATCGTCTTGTGTTCACGGTCGAGGTCGTCACGCATGTCTGAAAATTTTTCAACCATAGCTGCCACTCGGTGTCGGAACGTCGGACCGGTTAGATACGCGTAAACTAGCTCAATTTTCGTGAGTTGACCTTGCTGACTTTGGCGAGCGGCCGCAACATCAATCAGCCCCTGTCGAAGACTGAGCGCAACGGGAATCGCACATTTCGGTTCAGCCACCCATACGCCGTCCATGAGATCGAAAAGTTCCATTCCCTTCGGAAGGGCCCGGCTGACAATCAATGCCACTTCAGCTTTCGCCGCGCGCATATCGGCGCGGAGCTTAGGGAGCCAGCTATCACTCCATTCTTGGTGCGCTTGGACTCCCATAGGATAGTGCCGCAAGTCTTGCCCGAGGGGCCGATGACGCGCCCCCGCACAGCTCTGGCACGTCGCCCGCGCGCCCGCTTTGTTCCCGCTCGTAGCACCGAGCGAGCTGAAGAGGCGCTGGCTCAGAGCAGTTTATTCAGTTCACCTTACCGTCGATGTTCTCAGCCAATCTGAACCCACATCCTGTGAGCTGTGCGATCTTCCACTCTAATTCTGGCAGAAGCTCATTAGCGGGGTCCAACGCACGAACACGCTTGGCGGCACTTTTCAATTGGGAAACTCTGTGCCCGTGCTCGAGCTGCCGATAGGCTTCCAGGATCGTGATCGCATCGTGATAGTTTATCACCATTGCCTCCGGTCCGTTTCGACCGCCTGCTCAGAAGCAAAACTCCGATCGCAGATTCAACTGATCGGCGGAACGCGACGCGAGCGCCTCCCGTGGGGGCGGAATGGGGACATGCTGCGGAACCGCCCGCGCCCGACCAAAGGACTAGCGCCACCAGCTTGTGCGAAGCTTTATTTCGGTTCGCAGAAGTTCAAAGCCGGTACGAAAGGAGTCCGGCTGGTTCTAGCGCGAGCGCCGCTAATCAGCGCCGCGCCCGCTTGCCCGCACAGGGAAAGCGCCGCCCCGGAGGAGCAGGCCGCCGTCAAGGACCAGCGAAACTCCGTCCAACATTCGGGCCCAGCACAGGGTAAAAAATACCCGGGGAAAACGAGGTGAGGCCGCGGAACCGCGCGACCACCGAACACGACCCATTGCCTTCCGGTCCTTTATGATCCGGCGTTTCGGACGTAACCGGGTTCGGGAGGTGTAAAAATGGTCCAGCCTTTCCCATCTCTCTATTCTGCAGCTGAGGATCAACATTATGCCGTCATGGGCTGAGGGGAAAGAATACCTGACCTGGCTTGCCGGAAGAGGGGGGCCGGAACCGACCGAGTACGGGATGCTCCAGAAGCTCTTCGACGCTGTTCATGCCAGAGACTTCAGAATTGTTAATGGCACATCGGTCCCGCTGAGCGAAGCGAGCAGTCTTGACCCTGCTTTAGACCAAGATCGCGAGGTATTCCGTAGCACAGCATCAATGCAGGGCTTTTCATATTTGAAACCTCACGGCTATGCCGGCGATTTCGAAATCATAGAACGCATCTGTAATTCCGCGGTCTCGTCAATTTCGAATATCACTAGGTGGGATAAATTCTTCCATGAAGGAGACGCGCCCCGTGCCGTTCGCAACAGAAGCTCGCTGTTGGCCGGGCTGATACGAGAAGCTCGTCCAGTGTCGATCTTGTCAGCAGGGTGCGGTCCGTCGCTGGATTTAGCGGAGGTGTTGAAAGCCGACGATTCGCTCAAGGACATCGAGATAGTCGACAATGACCCGAACGCCGTTGCGCGCTCCAAGGTAAATATCGCGGCCGTGGAGCACTATGTATGCCGCAGCTTAGGTTTCAATGTTCGAAACGTTCTTCGGTTCAAGCCGACCCGCACATATGGTTTTGTGTGGTGTTCGGGTCTATTCGATTATTTGAACGACAAGACAGCCGTGTTCCTGCTAAGGCGGTTTAGTGAGATGCTGGAGCCGGGCGGCACGCTGGCCTTCGGCAATTTCGGTCAGGAAAACGGTTCTCGCTCGTATATGGAGATCGTCGGGCGCTGGTTTCTGATCTATCGGAGCCCTATGGACCTCATGCGCCTCGCCGCCACGGCCGGGTTTTTGCCGCGCAAGACACGAGTTTGCACCGACGCCACTGGGCTCAACAATTTTTTAATCACCACGAAGGCGGCATAGATTGCAGCCGACGCGCCGAGCGCCACGCGGCTTTGAGAGAAACTTACCAACTGCCGCCCGCGGAAGCTGTTAACCCACGCTTACTCCTTTCTCGCCCAGAACGCCGGAAAGCGGTCGATCACCTTGAACTTGAAAGACGAAGAAGGAAAAAGACTCTTTCGGCGCCTGGTGCGACCGTCACTCCCAATGCAACTTCACCCCGCCAGCTCCCCTGGCGGGGTTTTCATTTGAAAGGTGTTGAGATTCGAGTACTAGAGGCTGGGAATCGGAGGATCGCATGCGTTCCATCACACGCCTCTGCCAAGCACTTGCGGCCACAGTCGTCTCAGTGACTTTGGCGCCAGCCATCGTTTGCGCCGCAGACGTTGGATTAATCTCCAAACCCAGCAAGCATTCCGTTCAGGAAACCGTGGAGCGGTTTGAGAATGCGATAAAGGCAAAAGGGGGTGCCGGGTGGATGGTTTTCACCGAGATGGATCACGCAGCTGCGGCTAGCAAAGCGGAAGCAAAAACTCCGTTGAGTCGCGCACGAGCCAATCCCTAGCCGTGAGGTTTCAAATATGAAAAGCCCTGCCTTGATGAGATGTTTCTGATCTCGCCTTTCCTCCCCTCTGACCCGACGGCCAACACCCATAGTGATATGTGCGGCCCATCGATTCATCCCAAACCATCAAAGGTGATGGAATCAGAAATCCGCGAAAACCACTAGGTTTTTAGAAGGATCCGGCTTTCACAAATTGGCGCTCCTCTACCGCTACGGACCGTGTCGCGATACAGGACCGTGGCGATGGATCACTCCGGGGAGGCGGGCCAACGGTCGCTACCGATCGACTGGGCTTTGAGTCGACTGAGATTGACGCCGGCACGGTGGCCTGGAGCGCCGCCAAAACTGCTGCTGTGGGTATCGGCATCGGCCTCGGCGTGGCCGCGATTGCCGCCGTCGCCGGCATTCCGCTCATTGTTTTGGGCGCCGCCACGCTCGTCACGGGCGGCGTGATGGCTTACGCGAATCGCGAGGATCAGGCGATCAAGGCGGGGAAGGCCGACGACACAGGAGACATCGCCCGTGCCGCGCTAGAAGACATGTCCATGGTGAGCGGCTTTCACGAAGCCTATACAGGTCGCGACGCACTCACCGACCGCGTACTTACTGGCCAGGAAAAGAGCGAACGTCTCGGCGGCTCCATCGGCGGAATAGGAGCTTTAGTAATAGGCGGAAAAGTGAACCGAATGGCGGGGCTTGGGCCGGCCAAGGCGACGCAGCGCCCGCGCTGGGCCGGGCTGTCGCCAGAGGCTTTGGCTGACGCCGACAAAATGGGGAGAGGTCTGCGATGGCATCGCTCGACGAAGACCGGAAGGTCCCGGCTGCCCTGCAGCCCCAGCCGAACGATTACGCCTACGATCTTGACCGGGCTCTCTCGTCAGTCGTCGGTCTGACCACGCAGGTGCCGGCCGATGCCTTCACAGCCGAAATCCTGGGCACCGAGCGGGCAGGCAATGGGGTACTGATCCGCGACGATGGCCTGGTGCTCACCATCGGTTACCTGATCACGGAAGCTGAGGAGGTCTGGATTAGAACCAACGCCGGCCGCGTTGTTCAAGGCCATGTGCTCGCCTACGACCAGGTGACGGGCTTTGGCCTCGTTCAGGCGCTTGGTCAGCTGGACATCCCGGTGCTGCCAATCGGCGACTCCAGTCGTGCGCTAGTTGGCGAGCAGGTGGTGGTTGCAGGTATGGGCGGGCGGGCGCGCTCGATAGCAGCTCATATTGTCGCGCGGCAGGAGTTTGCGGGCTACTGGGAGTACCTGCTGGAGGAAGCGATCTTCACGGAGCCGAGCCATCCAGACTGGGGCGGCACGGCCCTGATCGGCTCGAACGGCGAGCTGTTGGGCATCGGCTCGCTCCAGCTCCAAGGCGCCACCCCGAGTGGCGAGACCCTGCCACTTAACATGATCGTTCCCATTGATCTGCTCACCCCCATTCTCGACGACGTGACGCGGCTTGGGCGCCCTAATCGGCCTCCGCGCCCCTGGCTTGGGGTTTATGCGAGCGAAACCGAGAACAAGGTCCTGATCATCGGCCTGGCGCCGCGGGCACCCGCCGAGCAGGCCGGTGTTGAAGCAGGCGACATTGTGCTCGCCGTTGCAGGCCGGGCAGTTGGGAACCTGGCAAGCTTCTTCCGCCGCGTCTGGGCTTTAGGCGACGCAGGTGTCGACGTTCCCCTCACAATCCACCGCGCCGGCCGCATGTTCGAGTTGCGCATCAGCTCCGCCGACCGCAACCGCTTCCTCAAAGCGCCACGGCTGCACTGATCTGGTATCTCGCCCTTTCGCGAGTGAGCGGGGCTCGCTGCGCTCGGTTGATCGGAACCGATCGCCCTGGCCTGCCACGCCGCCGAACGGAGGTCCGTCTCTCGCCGCGACAGCGCCTCGCGGGCAGTTTCCGAGATGGTCCTCATGGCAGCCAAAATCTCGTCACCCACCCCGACGAGGACCCGATCCCGGTCGTTCTCTCCGGTCAAGCGCCCCTCCCAAAGGTCCGGCTCATCTTAGCGTTTTATGCCACCATACAGGCAGGATAACGCGACTGGTCAATCCTGCTCTCTCGCCCCCTTACTCTTCTCCACTTCATCCTCTTCCTCCTCTGTATGTGGGTGGTCTTTTTGTGCAGGCATGCGGTCATGCCTTGGGTGCAGTGACGATTAGCCGCCGCGTGCCGGTTTTTTCTTGCAGACACCTTAGCAGAACCCGGTGCTGCTGCGCCGGTGGGCCGCTAGGTTTCGGCAGCGGGTCCGCCGCCCGTCTTAACGAGGGTGACGTCCAGCTAATCGGCGCTCATTCGCCTTGGCACGATTTTCAGGAGGTGAGACGTCTGAGTATTGTCGACCTCCTATGCCCTCGTGCTTTCAAAGGCGAGCTGGTTATTACACAAAAAAGTTGACCCAACGCGATCTATGAGCTTCTGACAACGCGCCGTGGAGCAGGCCTGGACCATAGCTGCCGAACATCCGTTGGCGCGGGTGCTCTTCCTATCTTCGGCGCATCCACCTGTCCCGGAACTCATCCGTCGTTGCGATCAAGACCTCACGACGGAGTGATCCGTCAGCATCCCGTAATGTGCGGCGCTCCCCTGGCAGGAGATAGTAAAGGTACGGCGGTGAGCAGTAGTCCTGGAGGTAAATAGACATGACCTGAAGGACGTTCACGTTCATCCGTTCCGCTTGGGCGAAGGATAGCCTTTTCTCGGCTTCCCTGAATAGCTGCTTTAGCTGGATGCCTTTTGGCTTGAGCAAGGCATTCACAAGATCGAATACGTCAAGACGTACCCCACGGCTATTGATTTGCGTGAAGAGGTCGCAGACCTTAGGAAGGGGAATATCACTCTCGAGTTCGACATACGAGATTTGGTACTGCTCGACTATTTCATTGACGTAATTGCCGAATGAAGTGGGTTGTCGACGTGCTCTTTCGCATTTTCGTCGCCGCGCTCTGAGGCATCCCTCCAGTATTTCTCGTATCCCCGTATCCAATCGTATAGTTCGAACCCTCCCTTTCCCACTACCGCAACAGGAAATCGGGGAGTTTTGAACTGCAGTTCCCCCGGCAAATAACGCTAGAAATATCAAGTGCTTCAGTGGAAGATGGTGGGCCGGGCAGGACTCGAACCTGCAACCAGACCGTTATGAGCGGCCGGCTCTAACCATTGAGCTACCGGCCCAGGATTCGGCGCTCTTTCAGCCGGGGTCCTACACCGCCGGCCGTTCCGGCGGCAATCCCGGCCCCGAAAACGCAGCGGGAGCGGCGCTTCCGCTGCTCGGCGTCGCCTCTGCCGGCGAGCTCAGCTCTTGATGCGCAGCTTGCCCACGCCCGCGCCAATTTGATCGAAGGCGTTGATTAGCGAAGTGGCATCGTTCGCGATAAAGGCATGCTGGGCGTCAATTGCAGGATTGGCCAAGAGGGTCTGTCCCTGACTGCGATCGGATCGGTGCTGATGGAGAATCCGATCGTGTAGATCACGATGTCCTTTGCCTTCGCATTCGTGCACGCTTCGTGCGTCCAAAGCAGCGCGGGAGTCAGCGCCCGAGGTAATCGCCGGGTTTTAGTTTGCCTTCTGGTTAAGAAAGCTGGTCGGCAGGCGGCGGTTGGCCAGCGTCAAAGTAGTCCGGCGCTTAACACAGGAACCACCCCATGTATTCGCAATTCAAGACCAATTTGTTGTAGCCGTCGGCGATCAGCACGATGATCTTCTGATTGGCCGGCAGCGGCGAGGTGTCATACGCCCTGCCGTCGGCAAGTCAGCCCCCTGATCTTGTTTAGCAAGGTCGGCTGCGAAGGGGTGAGCCGCTGCAGCGGCTGCGACAGGCACATGCCGTTCGGCCCGTAAGTATTGGTATTGGTCACCGACGGGCTCTTGTACTTGCACGAGCGGGTGGTCAGCGACTGGTCGTCCGTCGGCGTAGTGGTGCCGGAGCCGCCGCTCGACGAAGTGTCATTGATGTAGTTGTTCTGATAGGCCTGTGTGGTCGAGCGGTACCAGCCGGTACACGTTTGCTTGGGATCCACTTCGTCCGGCGCGAGATAGGGCACATCAAGAGTGTCGGGCGTCGCGCTCGTCGGAGGCGTATCGTTGACGTTCTGCGGGTATGGCGAGTCTCGAAGCAGCCGGCCCAGGCCCAATCGCTGTTCACCGCCTTCAGATTTTTGAAAATGTCGAGGCGATTGGTGAAGCCCACCGTAGAATGGTTCTTGAACGTCTTCCAATGCCAGGACGGCTTGCCCTGCGTATCGATCCAGCTCGCCGAGCCGTTTGACGTATCGTTCGACGAAAGCGAAACGAGACCGGCAAACGGCACGATCGACATTTTCACCTTGCCGGTGAAAGGACCGTTGAACATGGTGTTGATGAAATTGGTCGCGGCCGTGCGCAGCGCGGCGATTTTCGAGTTTCCGCTCACCGACTCGTTCATCGAGCCGGAATTGTCGAGGACGAGCGCGATTTCGTAATTGCTCGCGCCCCCGGCAATTGTGGTGCAGGTCGAAGCCTCGACCGATTTCGAGCGGATGTTGAACATCGACATGATGCCGAGCTGCACCGTGTCCTGCGCGTTGACGCAGACGGGAGTTGCGCCTGCGCCATCACCTCGCCGTTGGTGGTCGAGGCGGTGGCCGATTGGGCGATCGCCAAGGAGGCGGCGTCCGTCGCTTGCTGCAGGCTCGTATGCTTGGTTGCGATGCGGGCGAAATCGACGGCCACACCTGCACCGGCGAGAATCGGAAGGTTGGCGACGGCGAAAGTCATCGCCGTACTGCCGCCCCGATCCAGCGGAAGTACATATACTTAGAAAGAGCTGCGGAATGCTTTCAAGGTCTTCTTACCATAATACTTTTTGCGCCCCGAGTGAGGCAAGCCGCTTCAAGGCGCAGCCGCAAGAAGACGTTCAGGTCTTGATTAATACACCCGCGCCTTCGGCTCGATGTAGGCGACTTCGTTGGTCATCGTGTAGGAATGCACCGGCCGGTAATCGATCGTCACGCGCTTATCGTGATCCTCGAGCGTCGCCAGCGTGTGCTTCATCCAGTTCACGTCGTCGCGCTGCGGGTAATCCTCGCGCGCATGCGCGCCGCGCGATTCCTTGCGGTTGGCCGCCGATTGCATGGTAACGACCGCCTGCACGATCAGATTGTCGAATTCCAGCGTCTCGACGAGATCGGAATTCCAGATCAGCGAGCGGTCGGTGATCGAAACGTCGCTCGCGCCCCTCCACACATCATGGATGAGCTTCGCGCCTTCCTCGAGCACGTCGCCGGTGCGGTAGACCGCGCAATTGCTCTGCATCACCTTCTGCATGCGCAGGCGCAGCTCCGCCGTCGGCGTGCCGCCATTCGCATGCCGGAACTTGTCGAGCCGCGACAGCGCGAGATCGGCCGAGTTCTCCGGCAGGTTGGCCTGCTTCTCGCCGGGGCTGACGAGTTCCGCCGCCTTCAGTCCCGCCGCACGGCCGAACACGACGAGATCGATCAGCGAATTGGAGCCGAGGCGATTGGCGCCATGCACCGAGACGCAGGCTGCCTCCCCGATCGCCATCAGGCCGGGCACGAGCACGTCCGGGTCTTCGCCGACTTTGGTGACGACCTCGCCATGATAATTGGTCTGGATGCCGCCCATATTGTAATGCACGGTCGGCAAAACCGGGATCGGCTCCTTCGTCACCTCGACGCCGGCGAAAATTCGCGCGCTTTCCGAAATGCCGGGCAGGCGCTCGTGCAGAATTTTGGGCTCGAGATGGTCGAGGTGGAGATAGATGTGGTCGTTGTTCTTGCCGACGCCGCGTCCCTCGCGAATTTCCATCGTCATAGCGCGTGAGACCATGTCGCGCGGTGCGAGATCCTTTACCGATGGGGCGTAGCGCTCCATGAAACGCTCGCCCGCGCTGTTCGTGAGATAGCCGCCCTCGCCGCGCGCCCCCTCGGTGATCAGGCAGCCGGCGCCGTAAATGCCGGTGGGGTGAAACTGCACGAATTCCATGTCCTGCAGCGGCAATCCGGCGCGCAGCACCATGGCGTTGCCGTCGCCGGTGCAGGTGTGCGCGGAGGTGGCGGAGAAATACGCGCGTCCATAGCCGCCGGTCGCGAGGATCGTCAGGTTGGCACGGAAGCGGTGGATCGTGCCGTCGTCGAGCTTCAGGCAGACCACGCCGCGGCAGCGGCCCTGGTCGTCCATGATCAGGTCGAGCGCAAAGAACTCGATGAAGAATTCCGTGCGATTGCGGAGCGCCTGGCCATAGAGCGTGTGCAGCATCGCGTGGCCGGTGCGATCGGCGGCGGCGCAAGTGCGCTGTGCTGGCGGCCCTTTGCCGAAGTCGGTGGTCATGCCGCCGAAGGGCCGCTGATAAATCATGCCGCTCTCGGTGCGCGAGAACGGCACGCCCCAATGTTCGAGCTCGTAAACCGCGGCGGGCGCATTGCGGCAGAGATATTCGATCGCGTCCTGGTCGCCGAGCCAATCGGAACCCTTGACGGTGTCGTACATGTGCCACTGCCAGGAATCCGCCCCCATATTGCCGAGCGCTGCGGCAACGCCGCCTTGTGCCGCGACGGTATGCGAGCGCGTCGGGAAGACCTTCGAGATGCAGGCCGTGCGCAGGCCCGCCTGCGAGCAGCCGACGGTGGCGCGCAAGCCGGCGCCACCGGCGCCGACGATCACCACGTCGAACGTATGATCGGTGATCGGATAGGCTTTCCCGTTTTGCGCCGGCTTCGACGGACCGGCCCCGCCGTTCGCGCCGCCATTCGCATCGGGGTTCATCGCCATCATCTGCTCCGTCGAACCGGACCCGCGCGTGGAACGCGCCTCAGGTCAGGCTGAGTTTCAACACTGCAAACAGGCCGGCAAATCCGACCAGAACGGAAAATAAGAGGTTGGCGATGATCGACCACGTCTTGATCGGCTCGTCGTGGACGTAGTCCTCAATGATCGTCTGCATGCCGAGCCGCATATGGTAGGCGCTCGTCAGGATGAACAGGATCATCACCGTCGCCGGCAGGAAGCGATCGGCGAACGTCGCACGCACGGCGTTGTAGTCCTTGCCGGCAAGCGACACGAGAATCCACACGAATAGGATGGACAACGGCATGAGAGCGACCGACGTCACCCGCATGTGCCAGGAATGATGCGTTCCGGATTTCGCCGAGCCAAGAAATCGGATGCGGGCGAGCGCCGTGCGCAGGGAGCGCGGATCGTTGGCCATGTCGTGCTCTTTCCTCAGCGCATCATGTAGGCGAACGCCCAGACGATTACGGCGAGCGCGATGCCGCCGATCGCGGTTGCCTGAACCAGATATTCGCGGGCTGGGTGATCCATTGCGTAACCTGTATCCCAGATCGCGTGCCGGATACCGCCGAGAAGGTGATTGAAAAGCGCCCAGGTGAAGCCGAAGAGCACGATCTGCCCGATGATGGAGCCGAACAGCCAGGATGCCGTAGCGAATGAAGCCGGCCCGTTCGCAGCTGCAACAAGATAATAGACAAGGAGCAGCGTCCCGGCGTAGAGGGCTGCGCCCGTGATCCGATGCATGATCGACATCATCATCGTCAGCATCGGCCGGTAGACCTGGAGATGCGGCGATAGAGGACGTCGCTGCTCGACTTCGGACATGCCAAAAGCCTCTCGAGCGGCGGGAAAAGACCGGGGAATCAGTAGCTCAATCGATTGCGCAGTGCAACGCGAACCGTGTTCTCGCAGGGAGCAAAGGCCGGGCCCATCGTCAGTCGGTTGCTGCGGACGCGAAAAGCTTGGACAATGCGGTCCAGTCTGGAGACGATGAGATGCCCGTTGCTCCGCGGCAGCGCATTCTACATGCTTTCGCTCTGGTTGGTCTCTGCTGGTTTGGCGTCGAGGCAGTTGCGTTCAGCAATCCAGCCGTCGCGGCCGCCGGGCATATCGCGATCGAGTCCGGGGGCGTTCGCAGGACGGCAGTTCTCGTCGAAAGCGAGCGGCTGAAGCTGGGGCGCCGGCCGCTGATCGTCGTTCTGCACGGCGGCAGCGGCTCAGGCGCGCGGGTGCGGCGCAGCCTTGGGCTTGAAGAGGCGATCCGCTCCCGCAATGTCATCTTAGTCTACCCCGACGCGATCCACGGCCATTGGGGAGACACCAAAGAGACCGCACAGCGGGATATCGATTTTCTCCGCACCCTCATCGATCAGCTGATTGCCAACCGCACAGCCGACCGGCGCAAGATTTTCCTGGTCGGCTCCTCGACCGGCGGAATGCTGGCGCTGCGCATCGCCTGCGAGCGCTCCGGCGAGATCTACGCGGGGATCGCGACGATCATCGCCAATTTGCCCGCCGACATCGCGGAGAGCTGCCAACCGCCGAAACCCATTCCGCTGATGGTCATCAACGGAACCGCCAACCCGATCATGCCTTATGCGGGCGGCAAGACAGCGTTTTCGGACAGCAAAACCGACGTAGTCTCGACCGACGCGACCTTGGCGCCGTTTGCGAAAGCCGACGGGTGTGGCGACGGCCGCACCACGATCGCGCTACCGGACAAGGATCCGACTGACGGAACCCGCAGCTACATCGACCGGCTCAACGGCTGCAAGGCGCCGGTCGAACTGATCCGTATCGAGGGGGGAGGGCACACAATCCCCGGCCGCTTCACGGCCGGCACGACGCGCGGTCAGCCGGTTGGCGCGCATACGAAGGATTTCGATGCGGCGCACATGATCTGGGATTTTTTCCGCAGACTCGGAGTTTAGTTTTCCCGATCTTGGCCTGTTCAGAGCATGCTCGGCAGGACGCGGTCAGGCGGGCGGTGACCGTCCATGAACGTCTTCACGTTGATGATGACCTTCTCGCCCATATCGATACGGCCTTCGAGCGTCGCCGATCCCATATGCGGGAGGAGCGTGACCTTGCCGGCTCTGGCAAGTTTCACGAGCTTCGGCGATACGGCAGGCTCGTGCTCGAACACGTCGAGCCCGGCGCCGGCGATCTCGTTCGCGTCGAGCATGCGGGCGAGCGCATTCTCGTCGATGATTTCACCGCGCGCCGTGTTCACAACAATCGCGGTCGGCCGCAAATATTTGAGGCGGCGGGCCGATAACAGGTGATACGTCGCCGGCGTGTGCGGACAATTGACCGAGACGATGTCCATGCGCGCCAACATCTGGTCTAGCGATTCCCAATATGTGGCCTCGAACTGCTCCTCAATCGCGAGCGCCACGCGCCGCCGGTTGTGATAGTGGATCGACAGGCCAAAGGCTTTGGCGCGGCGTGCCAACGCCTGGCCGATCCGCCCCATCCCGACAATGCCGAGCCGCTTGCCGGTAATGCGATGGCCCAGCATCCAAGTCGGCGACCAGCCCGCCCATTCGTCCGAGGGAATCACCTTCGCCCCTTCCGCGATGCGGCGTGCGACGGCGAGAATCAGCGCCATCGTCATATCTGCCGTGTCTTCGGTCAGCACGCCGGGTGTGTTGGTGACGGTAATGCCGCGGCGTAGGGCCGACGTAACATCGATATTGTCGACGCCGTTGCCGAAATTGGCGATGAGCTTCATCTGCTCGCCGGCCTGGCCGATCAGGCCGGCGTCGATGCGATCGGTAACTGTGGGCACAAGCACGTCGGCCGTGCGCATCGCCTCGGCAAGCTCGCTCTGAGCCATTGCGGTATCGCTGACGTTGAGTCGGGCGTCGAAGAGCTCGCACATCCGCGTCTCGACGACGTCGGGCAGCTTGCGCGTCACGACAACGAGCGGCTTCTTTCTGCCCATCTTCCCGGCGTCCCTCGTCTATTGCTCATCGGCCGCAACCGAGCAGCTCGATTCGTTGTGCGCCGAGCCCGCTTTCATCGGGTATTAAGGGCCTTGGGGCGAAATCGCTTAGCCCAACTTCCTCCGCAGAAATCTCCTACCAGAAGACACGGCAAAGACAAGGATAGCGGCGCAGGTGCAAGGACGCGACTGGATAGCGCCAATACGTGCGAAAGCTCGACGGCGCTTCGCTACCGTCATCGGATTGTGCGGTCTCGCATTTGCCGTCGGCCTCTTCTGGACGGCCGTCCACACGCTGGCGATCTCACATCCATCGGCGGCGCAAAACGTTGCCGCTGTCCCGCCGCCAACGGGGCCGCTCGGCACCGCGACAGGGCTGCCGGTGCCCCGTTACGTCAGCCTCAAGTCCGATCGGGTCAACCTGCGCGAAGGCCCCTCAAAAGATTATCGCACGAGCTGGGTGTTTCAGCGCGCCGGCCTGCCCGTCGAAATCACCGCAGAGTTCGAGACTTGGCGCAAAATCCGCGATTCGGAGGGATCCGAGGGCTGGGTCCTGCATTCCTTGCTTTCGGGACGACGGACGGGGCTGATCTTCCCCTCGCGCAAGGCCGATTCGGTTGAGCTTTTTGCCAAGCCCGGCAATCGCGCCGACGCGGTCGCGCGGCTGCAGGCCGGTGTGGTCGGCTCGGTACGCGCGTGTGATGGGACGTGGTGCCGGCTTTCCGGCGAAGGCTTCGACGGCTATGTCGAGCAGCAGAATCTCTGGGGCGTGTATCCCGGCGAGAAGCTCGATTAGATCAGCTGGCGGTAGCCGGCGCGGCACGTCTTGCGGGCGCCTTCTTGCGCAGCCGCACGACAACCTCGACCCGCTCGATTTCCATCCCTTCCGGCGGCTCCGGCAAATCGCTGATCGAGACCTGCGGGCCGGGAATGTCGAGAACCGTATTGGTCTCGCCAATCAGGAAGTGATGGTGGTGGGTCGTGTTGGTGTCAAAATAGGTCTTCGAGCCGTCGACCGCGATCTCGCGCAACAGACCGGCTTCGGTGAACTGATGTAGAGTGTTGTAGACGGTTGCGAGCGAGATCACGACGCGTGCGCTGGTCGCCTCTTCGTAGAGCTTCTCGGCGGTGATGTGCCGGTCGCCCTTGCCGAATAACAGCCAGCCGAGCGCCACTCGCTGGCGCGTCGGACGCAGCCCGACGCGGCGCAGCCGGCCACGGAGCGCGTGGACCGGGCAAGCCGCCATGTGGTCGGCGTGACCGTCCGGAAGGCCCGCAGCGGGGCGGCTTACCTGCGACAAAACCTCACCTGCCATTTTGCCGTCCCTTGAAATCGCGTCGGACGGCCTTGCCAATCGTTCCGCCATCATACGAAGGGGAGCGCCACACCGCAACCTTCGCTTCCGATATGTAGTGCGACGGAGCCCCCGCTGCCACGGCAACGCGGCTTTCGGCAGACAAGACCCTATGTTAGAAGGCCGCCTATCACGCTGGCCTGACGCCGAGCGGAAGAGAATGGACGATGAGCGAACGGCGCTCGACTTTTGAATTCGAAGATTTGCTCGCCTGCGGTCGCGGCGAGCTGTTCGGACCGGGCAACGCCCAGCTGCCGCTGCCGCCAATGCTGATGTTCGATCGCATCGGCGAGATTGCCGAGCAGGGCGGTGCTAACGGCAAGGGATATTTACGGGCCGAACTGGCAGTCAAATCGGACCTCTGGTTCTTCGGCTGCCATTTCAAAGGCGACCCCGTAATGCCCGGGTGTCTCGGCCTTGATGGTCTATGGCAGCTATGCGGGTTCTTCCTTGGCTGGCTGGGTCTGCCGGGCCGCGGACGCGCGCTCGGCGTCGGCGAGGTCAAGCTTGCCGGCCAAGTCATGCCGACGGTGAAACGGGTGGTCTACGGGGTCGATTTCCGCCGTGTTTTCAAAACCAAGTTGATTTTGGGAATTGCCGACGGGTGGTTAGAAGCCGATGGCCAGCGCATATATGAGGCGCGGGAGCTTCGCGTCGGCCTGTTCCAACCGACGACTACGCCGGCGGCAGCCTAGAGGCGCGCCGGACCGGTCACCGCAGGCGGTCGCCCTAAATCGGCGGCCTAGGGAGCTTGCTGGAGAGAGGAAATGAGGCGCGTCGTCGTCACGGGAATGGGGATTGTGTCGTCGCTCGGCAACAATTCTCAGGAGGTTCTCGCGTCCTTGCGCGAGGCAAAGTCGGGTATTGTCCGCGCCGACACATATGCCGAGCTTGGCTTCAAATGTCAGGTGCACGGCGCCCCGACCCTCGATCCGGGCGAGGCTCTCGACCGGCGCGCGATGCGCTTCCATGGTGCCGGCACGGCCTGGAACCATGTCGCGATGGACCAGGCAATCCGGGACGCAGGACTCGAGCCGGAGGAAGTCTCGAACGAGCGCACCGGCATCATCATGGGCTCGGGCGGGCCTTCCACCCGCGCCATCGTAGAAGCCGCCGATACAACTCGCAGCAAAGGCCCCAAAAAGGTCGGGCCCTTCGCGGTTCCGAAAGCCATGTGCTCGACCGCCTCAGCGACGCTCGCGACCTGGTTCAAGATCAAGGGCGTGAACTACTCGATCTCGTCGGCCTGCGCGACGTCGAACCATTGCATCGGCAATGCGTATGAAACGATCCAGCTCGGCAAACAGGACATGATTTTCGCCGGCGGCTGCGAGGAACTGGATTGGACGCTGTCCGTGCTGTTCGACGCGATGGGGGCGATGTCGTCGAACTTCAACGACAGGCCGGAGAAGGCCTCGCGCGCTTACGACAAGAACCGCGATGGTTTCGTCATCGCCGGCGGGGCAGGCGTCGTCGTGCTCGAGGAGCTCGAGCATGCCCGCGCCCGCGGCGCCAAGATTTACGCGGAGATTGCCGGCTACGGCGCAACCTCGGACGGCCACGACATGGTGGCGCCTTCCGGCGAGGGCGCCGAACGCTGCATGCGGATGGCATTGGCGAACGTGAAGGCGCCGATCGACTACATCAACCCGCACGCGACCTCGACGGGGATCGGCGATCTCAAGGAAATCGAGGCGATCCGCGCCGTGCTCGGCGCCGACGGCAAATGCCCGCCGATCGCCGCGACCAAATCATTGAGCGGCCATTCTCTCGGCGCTGCCGGCGTGCAGGAGGCGATCTACTCGCTACTTATGATGCAGAACGGTTTCATCTGCGAGAGCGCCAACATCGAGGAGCTCGATCCGGCTTTCGCGGACGTGAACATCGTCCGCGAGCGCATTGACAATGTGAAGCTCGGCGCCGTTCTGTCCAATTCCTTCGGTTTCGGCGGCACCAATGCGTCGATCGTCCTGAAACATGTCGATGCATAGGCAATAGCGCATGGAGCAATCGTCGAGACTGATGGAAGGCCGCCGTGGTTTGATCATGGGGGTCGCCAACAACCACTCGATTGCCTGGGGCATTGCCAAAGCTGTTGCGCAACACGGGGCCGCGCTGGCGTTCACCTATCAAGGCGAGGCGCTGGGCAAACGCGTCGGTCCGCTGGCAAAATCGCTGGATTCCGACCTGGTTTTTCCGTGCGATGTCGAGGACCTTGCCTCTGTGGATAGAGCGTTTGCCGAGATCGAGAAGCAATGGGGCGGGCTCGACTTCCTCGTCCACGCCATCGGCTTCTCCGATAAAAACGAGTTGCGCGGCCGCTACGCCGATACGACCCGCGAAAATTTCTCGCGCACGATGATCGTCTCGTGTTTCTCGTTTACCGAAGCTGCCAAGCGCGCCGCGGCGATGATGCCGTCCGGCGGCTCGATGCTGACCATGACCTATGGCGGCTCGACCCGAGTCATGCCGAATTACAATGTCATGGGGATCGCCAAGGCGGCATTGGAGGCGAGCGTGCGCTACCTCGCCGCCGATTTCGGTCCGCTCGGCATTCGGGTCAACGCCTTGTCGCCGGGCCCGGTCCGCACGCTCGCCGGCGCCGGGATTACCGACGCGCGCGCCATGTACTCCTTCCAGCGCGCCCACTCTCCGCTGCGCCAGTCTGTGACGATCGAGCAGATCGGCGGCTCCGCCCTGTACTTTCTATCCGATCTCTCGGCCGGCGTGACCGGCGAGGTCCACCATATCGACGCCGGCTACAATATCATCTCCATGCCGCGGCCGGAGGATCTGAGAGGCTCGGATTTTGCCCAGGACCTCGCCGCCCAATAGGGCTTGCCCGGGCGGCGCTCTTTCGCCATCGTGGATTTCACGCCAATGTCACCGGAGTGACGATCAGCGCCATTAAGAGCGCTTGGCCACTAGGGAGGTTCTATGCGCTGCTTAATTTCTGCTGCCGGCATTGCCGCGTTCTTTGCGACCAGTTCGGCCATGGCTGCCACCGACATCCAGTGGTGGCACGCGATGACCGGCGCCAACAACGACGTGATCGTCAAGCTCGCCGAGGAATTCAACGCCGCGCAGTCGGACTACCGTGTCGTCCCGAGCTACAAGGGCGGCTATGCCGACACGATGAATGCCGGAATTGCGGCATTCCGCGCGGGCAATGCGCCGCATATCCTGCAGGTCTTCGAAGTCGGCACGGCGACGATGATGGCGGCGAAAGGCGCCGTCAAACCCGTCTATCAGCTGATGAAGGATGCCGGCGTGCCGTTCGATCCGCAGGCTTACCTGCCGGCGATCACCGGTTACTATTCGACGTCGAAAGGCGAGATGCTGTCATTTCCATTCAATTCGTCCAGCATGGTCATGTGGGTCAACAAGGATGCGCTCGCCAAAGCCGGGCTCGATCCTGAAAATCCGCCGAAGACCTGGCCGGAAGTCTTCGACGCGGCGAAGAAGCTCAGGGCAACCACGTCGCCGACATGCGGCATGTCCTCGGCATGGATCACCTGGTCGACGCTCGAGCAATTTTCGGCCTGGCATAACGTGCCGCTGTCCACCGAAGCCAACGGTCTCGATGGTTTCAACACTGTTTTGAAGTTCAATTCGCCGCTGCATGTGCGCTTGCTGCAGACGCTAGTCGATCTGCAGAAGGACAAGACCTTCGATTATTCCGGCCGCACCAATACCGGTGAAGGCCGATTCACGTCGGGCGAATGCCCGCTGTTCCTGACCTCTTCGGCCTTCTACGGCAACGTTCGCTCCAATGCGAAGTTCAACTACACGGCCGTGCCGATGCCGTATTATCCCGACGTAAAGGACGCGCCGCAGAATTCGATCATCGGTGGTGCATCGCTTTGGGTGATGGGCGGCAAGAGCCCGGAGGAATATAAGGGCGTCGCAAAATTCTTCGCCTTCCTGTCCGACACGGAGCGGCAGTCGAAGCTGCACCAGCTTTCGGGCTATCTGCCGATCACCAAGGCCGCCTACGACCAGACCAAGGCATCCGGCTTCTATCAGAAGACGCCGCTCCTCGAAGTGCCGTTGAAGGAACTGACCAACAAGCCGCCGACCGAGAATTCTCGCGGATTGCGGCTCGGCAACATGGTGCAGATGCGCGACGTCTGGGCGGAGGAGATCGAAGAGGCGCTCGCCGGCAAAAAGACTGCGCAGGCGGCGCTCGATACGGCCGTGCAACGCGGCAATGCCATGCTGCGCCAGTTCGAACGCACAGCGGCACGGTAGACTCCTTGATGAGCTTGAACCATCGGGCGGGGCCCGCCTGATGGTTCGGTTGTGCCGCGAGCGTCGATTCAGGGTCTGAATGGAAAAGCGCGCCGTTTTCTCGCACAAGTTTTTGCCCTATCTCCTGCTGGCGCCGCAGCTCGCGATCACAATCATCTTCTTCTACCTGCCGGCATCGCAGGCACTTCGTCAAAGCTTCTTCATCGAAGATGCGTTCGGCACCAATTCCGACTTTGTCGGGCTAGAAAATTACCGCTACGTCTTTGCTGATCCGTCTTATTACAAGGCGATCGTCACGACGGCGATTTTCGCCGCTGCCGTCACCATTTGCTCGCTGTCGTTCGCGCTGCTTCTCGCGGTGATGGCCGATCGTGAGATTAAGGGAGCGACGGTCTACCGGACGCTCTTGGTTTGGCCTTATGCGGTCGCGCCGGCGATCGCCGGCGTCCTGTTCATCTTTTTGTTCCAGCCCTCACTCGGAATGCTGGCGCGCGGTCTGACGGCGCTCGGTGTCGACTGGAATCCGCTGCTCGACGGCAAGCAGGCCCTGACGCTCGTCATTGTTGCCGCGACATGGAAGCAGATCAGCTATAATTTCCTGTTCTTTCTCGCCGGCCTGCAGGCGATCCCGAAATCCTTGATCGAGGCCGCGGCCATCGACGGCGCACGGCCTTGGCGGCGGTTTTTCACGATCATCTTCCCGCTTCTGTCGCCGACGACGTTCTTTCTCGTCGCCGTGAACATCGTCTACGTGTTCTTCGATACGTTCGGCATCATCGATGCGGTAACCGGCGGCGGTCCGGCCCAGGCGACGCAGACACTGGTCTACAAGGTCTATAATGACGGCCGACTCGGCGGCGATCTCGGCGGCTCGGCGGCGCAATCGGTGATCTTGATGCTGATCGTCGTCGCGTTGACGAGCGTGCAATTCCGCTTCGTCGACCGCAGGGTCAACTACTGATGATCGAGAACCGGCGATTCGGGAATCTTCCCGCGCATCTCGTGCTGATCGTCGGCGTATTGAACGTGGCTTTCCCGGTCTATCTGGCGATCATCGGCTCGACGCACACCGCCGAGACCATCGCCAACGGGCAGCTGCCGCTTTGGCCCGGGGATCAACTCGTCGAGAATTACCGCCGGGCGCTTTTTGTCGGCACCACTCGCACGACCCGAGCGCTGGTCGCGACCATGCTGTTCAACAGCTTCGTCGTCGCGCTGGCAATCGCGCTCGGCAAGATCGCCATCTCGCTGCTCTCGGCTTTCGCGATCGTCTATTTCCGCTTTCCGTTTCGCAACACGGCGTTTTGGGTGATTTTTCTCACCTTGATGGTGCCGGTCGAAGTGCGCATTTATCCGACCTATGCGATCGCCGCAAATCTCAATCTGCTCGACACTTATACCGGTCTCGCCGTGCCGCTGATTGCCTCGGCGACGGCAACGCTGCTGTTCCGGCAGTTCTTCATGACGGTGCCCGACGAGCTCGTCGAGGCCGCGCAGATCGACGCTGCCGGGCCGATGCGGTTCTTTCGCGACATTCTGCTGCCGCTGTCGCGCACCAACATCGCGGCGCTGTTCGTCATCCTGTTCATCTACGGCTGGAATCAATATCTCTGGCCGCTGTTGATTACGACGCGCGACGACATGCAGACGATCGTGATCGGCATCAAGAAAATCGTTGCAACGCATGATGCGCTGACCGAATGGCAGCTCGCAATGGCGACCGCAGTTCTCGCCATGCTACCGCCCGTTGCCGTGGTGATTTTCATGCAGAAGCTGTTCGTCAAAGGTTTGATCGAGACGGAGAAATGAAAGTCATTGCACCTGCGAGCGACGTGAATGGCTGACGTCGAACTCACCGACGTGAAAAAAACCTATCCCGGCGGCTTCACCGCCGTTCACGGCGTGTCCTTCGCGGTGCCCGACGGCGGCTTCTGCGTGCTCGTCGGCCCGTCCGGCTGCGGCAAGTCGACCCTCCTGCGGATGATCGCCGGGCTCGAGACGATCACCGCGGGCGACATTCGCATCGGCGAGCGCGTCGTCAATCAGCTAGAGCCGACGGAGCGCGACATCGCCATGGTGTTCCAGAATTACGCGCTCTATCCGCATATGAGCGTCTACGACAACATGGCCTACGGCCTGCGCAATCTGAAAACGCCGAAGTCCGAGATCGAGGCGCGCGTCGCGGAAGCGGCGCAGATTCTCGAGCTCGATCCGGCCTTGCTCCTGCGCAAGCCGCGCCAGCTCTCAGGCGGACAGCGTCAGCGCGTTGCGATGGGCCGCGCCATCGTGCGCAAGCCGAAAGCGTTCCTGTTCGACGAGCCCTTGTCGAACCTCGACGCCAAGCTCCGCGTCCAGATGCGGATCGAGATCCGGCGGCTGCAGCGGCGGCTGCAGACCACCACCATTTACGTGACGCACGATCAGGTCGAAGCGATGACGCTCGCCGATATGCTGGTCGTCTTGAATGCCGGCCGCATCGAGCAGATCGGCGCGCCGCTCGAATTGTACGAGCGGCCCGCGACGCTGTTCGTTGCCGGCTTTCTCGGCTCGCCGCCGATGAATTTTTTGAAGGGTACGCTCGAATCGCCGGCGATGGTGCGCCTCGAGGACGGGCGGGAACTCGCCTGCAACGCCGCGCATGCCGCCCTTCCGCGCGGCGCAAAGGTCGTTGCCGGAACCCGCCCGGAGCGGGCGGTGGTGCGGCCTGCCGGCGAGGGGCTGCCGATGAAGATCGAGCTCATCGAAGAGCTTGGCGTCGGCCGCCTCCTCCATGGCCAGCTCGCCGGCTCGCCGGTGACGGTTGCGATCGCCCCGGATCAGCAGCTTGCGGCCACCGAGACGATCGGCGTCACCATTCCCGCCGAGGCCGTGCATCTGTTCGATGCCGAGAGTGGCAAGCGGCTGTAAGTCATCGACCCTCGTGCTCTTGACGACGTAAGGAATTCTCCTCACGTCAGCTGGGCGAGGCAGCGGCATGGAATGGGTCAGCACGATATCCGCAAAAGGCCGGACCACGGTGCCGAAACCCGTGCGCGATGCGCTCGGCGTTGGACCCGGCGGTAAGATCGTGTTCCGCGTCGAGGAGGGTCGCATCTCCATCCGACGTGCCGATCGGGAGTGAGGATGATCCGGTCGTCGGCGTGTTTCTTTCCTTTCTTGCAGAAGACATGCAAAACCATCCTGGCCGGCTGACCACCCTTAGCCTGGCTCTTGCAGAACGCATTGCCGGTCTGATCGAGGATGTTGATGTTGACCCGGGCGCCGCGATCGAGGGCAGCGTCGCTGTCTGAGCCGCTGATCGTCAACGCTGGGGCGGGGCTCTCCGCCCGATAGCTGGGATACCCTGCTGAACGAAGCTCGCTCGTTGCCGCGCAACGGCCTTCCCGGCGGATCAGGCCTCGACTGAGGGTTCGCGCCTCTCTTGTTATCCAGCGCTCCGCTTGTTATGTGATTTGCTCCCGCATCCGCCCGCCGGACCTTTGCCGGCCCGCTCTCGTCAAGCGGAACCCTCGCTCAACGGCCAAGCCGCCTTGCGAGGAACACCCGACGGCCGGATGCATCCGCAACACGAACCGCCGGCATCAGCCCGAACGGGCGCTTTAGGAGATTTAATGGCCTCTACCGCAGCCGCCGAACGCGCGCCGACGCGCGAAGATTTTGCCGCTTTGCTCGACGAGAGCTACGGCGAGAACGAAGCCTTCGAAGGCTCCGTCATCAAGGGGAAAGTGGTCGGCATCGAGAAGGATGTCGCCGTCATCGATATCGGCCTGAAGACCGAAGGCCGCGTCCCCTTAAAGGAATTTACCGGCCATGGCCGCGACCCCGCCCCGCAGGTCGGCGATGAGGTCGAAGTCTATCTGGAGCGGGTCGAGAACGCGCTCGGCGAAGCCGTCATCTCTCGCGACAAGGCGCGCCGCGAAGAGAGCTGGGTCAAGCTCGAAAAGGCTTTCGAGGGCAACGAAAAGGTCGAAGGCATCATCTTCAACCAGGTGAAGGGCGGCTTCACCGTCGATCTCGACGGCGCCGTTGCCTTCCTGCCGCGCAGCCAGGTCGACATCCGCCCGGTGCGCGACGTGTCGCCGCTGATCGGCGTGCCGCAGCCGTTCCAGATCCTCAAGATGGACCGGCGCCGCGGCAATATCGTCGTCTCACGCCGCACCGTGCTCGAAGAGAGCCGCGCCGAGCAGCGCCACGAGATCGTCGCCAACCTCGAAGAGGGGCAGGTGATCGATGGGGTCGTGAAGAACATCACCGATTACGGCGCCTTCGTCGACCTCGGCGGCATCGACGGGCTCCTGCATGTGACCGACATCGCCTGGCGGCGCGTCAATCACCCGAGCGAGGTTTTGAACATCGGCCAAACGGTGAAGGTCAAGATCGTCAAGATCAATCATGACACCCACCGCATCTCGCTCGGCATGAAGCAGCTGCAGGACGATCCCTGGCAGGGCATCGAGGCGAAATATCCGGTCGGCGCGAGGCTGCATGGCCGCGTCACCAACATCACGGACTATGGCGCCTTCGTCGAGCTTGAGCCTGGCATTGAGGGCCTGATCCACGTGTCTGAAATGTCGTGGACGAAAAAGAACGTACACCCCGGCAAGATCGTCTCGACCAGCCAGGAAGTCGACGTCCAGGTGCTCGAGGTCGATTCGGTCAAGCGGCGGATTTCATTGGGACTTAAGCAGACGCTGGCCAATCCGTGGCAGGCCTTCGCCGAGTCCCATCCGGTTGGTACGGAGGTTGAGGGTGAGGTGAAGAACAAAACCGAATTCGGCCTGTTCATCGGCCTCGAAGGGGATGTTGACGGTATGGTCCATCTCTCCGACATCGATTGGAACAAGGCGAGCGAGCAGGCGATCGACGATTACAAGAAGGGTGACATGGTGCGCGCCAGGGTCCTCGATATAGACGTCGAGAAGGAGCGCATTTCGCTGGGCATGAAGCAGCTGCAGAGCGACCCCTTCGCCAAGACCGGCGATGAGAACGACATGCGCAAGGGTTCGGTCGTCACCTGCGAAGTGATCGACGTGAAGGACGGTGGCATCGACGTTAAAATCGTCGGCACCGATCTCACCGCCTTCATCAAGCGCAGCGAGCTTGCGCGCGACCGCGCCGATCAGCGCACCGAGCGCTTCGCCGTCGGCGAGAAGGTCGATGCGCGGATTACGCAGTTTGATCGTCGCGCGCGCAAGATCGGCGTTTCGATCAAGGCGCTCGAAGTCGCCGAAGAGAAAGAAGCGATCGCGCAATATGGCTCTGCCGATTCCGGCGCTTCGCTTGGCGACATTCTCGGCGCGGCGTTGAAGGCACGCGGGGACGGCGAGCCCAAAAAGAAGAAGAAGGCTGCAGAGGCAGGCGAGTCAGCAGAGGCGGCCGAGACGGCAGAGGTCGCCGACACAGCAGAAACCGAGGAGAGTTCGGAAGCCGAAAAGTAATTGCTTCCATTCGGCGGCGCGATGCCTCGGGGCGATCGCACCTGCGCCGCCGATTTACCGCTGGCTTGCCCCGCTACCAGCAAAGCCATAAGTTCGGCGCGATTCCTAGAGCGCCTCACATCCCATGACTTCGCTCCCGCCTGATTATATCGTTGATCGCCGCAATCTACGGCGTAAGCTGAGCTTCTGGCGTGTCATCGCGCTCGGCGCGGTGCTCCTCGGCATCGTCATCGCAGGTCTTCGCATCACCGGTGGCACGCCGGGGACACGACTTATCCCGCATATTGCGCGGCTTTCCATCGAAGGCGTTATCACCGGTGACAAGGACACGCTGAAACTGATCGACGATATCGGCAATTCGCATGCTTCCGCCGTCCTGATAGAGATCGAGAGCCCCGGCGGAACAACGACCGGTGCCGAGCGTCTTTACGATGCACTGCGCCGGCTTGCGAAGAAGAAGCCGCTTGTCTCCGTGATCGGCACGGTTGGAGCTTCCGGGGGCTATATCGCGGCTCTCGGTGCTGACGAGATTTTCGCCGAAGGCAATTCGCTTGTCGGCTCCATCGGCGTTCTGTTCCAAATCCCCAATGTATCGAAGCTTCTCGACAAGGTCGGCGTGCAGGTGGAGTCCATAAAGTCTTCGCCGCTCAAGGCTGCGCCGAGCGGCTACGAGCCGACCAGCGAGGCGGCAAAGCAGGCGCTGAATTCGCTTGTCGTCGATTCCTATGACTGGTTCAAAGCGCTTGTGAAAGACCGCCGGCAAATGAGTGATGCCGAGCTTGCGACAGTGGCGGATGGCCGTGTCTTCACCGGTCGGCAGGGGCTCAATCTGAGGCTTGTCGACAAACTCGGCGGCGAACGCGAAGCCATCGAGTGGCTCGAAACCGACAAAGGAATTCGCAAGGGCTTGCCTGTGCAGGACTGGAAGAAGGGCCGCAGCCTGGAACGGCTCGGTATTTTCGGTGCCGCGGCACGGGTTGCGGAGCTATTTGGCTTGCAATCGCTTGCCCAAAATCTCGATCGCCTTGACCTCGCGCAATCGCTTCGTCTCCTTGACGGTCCCTTGGCGATTTGGCAGGCTGATCAGCTCCAATAGCCTTGGAATTCTGGGCATTTGGCAGTGTTTCGCCGCCATTTCAGCGACGTTTCGGGAAAGATCGGACGCAAGGGGAGTTGCGAGTGATCAAATCCGAACTTGTTCAGCGGATCGCCGACCGCAATCCGCATCTTTACCTTCGTGACGTCGAGAACATCGTAAACGCCATTTTGAACGAAATCACCAACGCGCTGTCGCGCGGCGACCGTGTCGAGCTGCGTGGCTTCGGTGCCTTTTCGGTGAAGCGGCGCGACGCGCGTATCGGCCGCAATCCGCGCACCGGCGCCCATGTTTCAGTCGAAGAGAAATCGGTGCCGTTCTTCAAGACCGGCAAGGAAATGCGCGAGCGACTGAACGAAGACCGCGGGACCTGATTATGCGCACGTTGTTCCGTCTCTTCGTCATTGTGCCGATCGCGATCGTGCTTCTGATGTTCGCGTTTGCGAACCGGCATCTTGTGACGGTATCGTTCGACCCCTTTGCCGGAAACGATATTGCCGGGCCAGCAATCAGAGCGCCACTCTTCATCGTGTTGATCCTTTCGGCGGGAGTCGGCGTGATCCTTGGCGGGGTCGCCGCCTGGTTTAAGCAGGCGAGGCTCAAGCGCGCAGTGCGCGAGGCGCAGGCCGAGGCCGAAGAGGCGCGCGCCGAGGCAGCGCGGCTCAGGCGTGAGATGCTGGTCAATCCGCCGGTGCGACCGCTCGCCGCCTCGACATCCTCCGCGCTGACGGTGCGCCGCGACGCTGCCTAAAGCGGCTAAACCTTGCGGCCATGATCCGGGTCTGGCAGAGGGTGGCCTCTCGCCCAGATTGAAGCCGTGAACCCAGACCAAATCATCGTGAAAATTTGCGGCCTTTCCTCGGCCGAGACGCTGGATGCTGCCCTTGCAGCCGGCGCGGACATGGTTGGTTTCGTCTTCTTCGATCCAAGCCCGCGCAATCTTTTACCCGAGGAAGCGCGTGCGCTGGTAGGCCAAGTGCAAGACCGGGCTCAAAAGGTGGCTCTCACGGTTGATACGGACGACGCCAAGCTGGAGGCGATCGTCGACGCGCTGGCACCGGATATTTTGCAGCTGCATGGGCGCGAGACACCCGAACGCGTCCGGCAAATCCGCAGCCGCTTCGGCATCCCTGTAATGAAGGCCATCGGCATTTCGTCCAGTTCGGACCTCGGCAGGGCCGAAGTCTATGCCGCGGCCGCCGACATGCTGCTCTTTGATGCCAAACCCGCGCCCGAGGCCGTGCTGCCGGGCGGCAACGGCCGGGCCTTCGACTGGTCCATTCTGAAGGGCTTTGCGGCCGATCGGCCCTGGATGTTGTCCGGCGGGCTTGAGGCCAGTAATGTCGGTGAGGCGCTGACCGCGACCGGCGCGCGCGGCGTAGACGTCTCCTCAGGCGTCGAAAGCGCTCCTGGGGTCAAAGATCCCGCCCGGATCGCCGCTTTTGTCGCCGCGGTGCATGCGCTTTCCCCCGCAGGCCGGAGCCGCTAGAACGCGCTCTCGGAGAGCGCCTTGGTTAAGCCCGAAAACCCGAATTCCTTCCGCACCGGTCCCGACGAGCACGGCCATTTCGGCATGTTTGGCGGCCGCTTTGTCGCCGAAACCTTGATGCCGCTCATCCTCGAGCTCGAGCGCGCCTATGGTGAGGCGCGCCGCGATCCGGCCTTCCATGCGGAACTGGCGAGCTTGCACACCCATTATGTGGGCCGGCCAAGCCCGCTTTATTTTGCCGAGCGCGTGACTGAGCATCTCGGCGGCGCCAAAATCTACTTCAAACGCGACGAGCTCAATCACACCGGTGCGCATAAGATCAACAATGTGCTCGGCCAGATTTTGCTCGCGCGGCGCATGGGCAAGAAGCGCATTATCGCGGAGACCGGCGCCGGCCAGCATGGCGTTGCGACCGCGACCGCTTGCGCACGCTTCGGCCTCGAATGTGTCGTCTATATGGGTGCAGTCGATGTCGAGCGGCAGAAGCCTAACGTCTTCCGCATGCACATGCTTGGGGCCAATGTGATCCCGGTCCAATCAGGCGCGCGCACCCTCAAGGATGCCATGAACGAGGCGCTGCGCGACTGGGTGACGAACGTCGACACGACGTTCTATTGCATCGGCACTGCAGCGGGACCGCATCCTTATCCCGCCATGGTGCGCGATTTTCAGTCGATTATCGGCGAAGAGGTGCGTGTGCAGATCCTGGCGGCGGAAGGCCGCCTGCCGGATTCACTGATTGCCTGTATCGGTGGCGGCTCCAACGCGATCGGGTTGTTTCACCCGTTTCTCGACGATCGGGAAATTGAAATCTACGGGGTCGAGGCGGCCGGTTACGGCCTCGATAAGCTGCATGCCGCTTCGCTGGCCGGCGGCAAGCCGGGCGTGCTGCACGGCAACCGCACCTATCTGTTGATGGACGACGACGGGCAGATTCTCGAGGGTCACTCGATCTCCGCCGGTCTCGATTATCCCGGCATCGGTCCGGAGCACGCGTGGCTGCGCGACACCGGCCGCGTCACCTATCTCTCTGCCACTGACGACGAGGCGCTTGCCGCCTTCCAGCTCTGCTCGCGGCTCGAGGGCATCATTCCGGCGCTCGAGCCGGCCCATGCGCTGGCACGCGTCATGGAACTCGCACCAAAGAAGTCGCGCGATCATCTGATGGTGATGAATATGTGCGGGCGCGGCGACAAGGATATTTTTGCGGTGGCCGAACATCTTGGCCGCGGCGAAGAGGCAAAACCGGACAAAACGAGATAATCCAGGAGGGGAGTGTGACCGAACTATCATCGCATAAGATCGACCGCCGCGCCTTTGTCGGCGGCGTTGCCGCCGCAACGTTTGCTGCGCCGGCAATCGTGCGTGCGCAGGACAAGAATCTGAAGATCGGCGTGCTTCTGCCGCGCTCCGGTTTTTTCGCGCAGGCGGGACAGAGCTGCTATCGCGGCGCGCTCGCTGCTCCGAAAGTGCTTGCCGACCTCGGTTACAAAGTCGAGCTCGTCCACATCGACACGGAATCGAATGTCGACCTTGCCCGCACGCAAGCCGAAAAGGCGATCAATGAAGGTGCAGGCTGCCTCATCGGCGCCTTCGATTCAGGCCAGACGCTGGCCATCGCGCAGGTTGCCGAGCAGCGCCAGGTGCCGTGCGTCATCAATGTCGCGGCGGCGCCGCAGATCACTGAACAAGGCTACAAATATCTCGTCCGCAATTTCCCGACAGGCGGAATGTTGGTGACCAACGGCTTGCGTCTGATCAACGCAGTTTCCAACGCGGCGAAGGTCAAATTCGAAAACGCGGTGTTCCTACACGCCAACGACACGTTCGGTACCGCGCAGCGTGCCGCGATGGATGCAATTTTTCCGAAGCAGAATGTGCCGTTCAAGCTTCTCGATAGCATCGCCTACGATCCACGCGCGCAGGATCTGTCGGTTGAAGTCACAAAGCTGCGCTCGCTCAACCCCGACCTCGTGATGGTCGTCACCCGCGCCGGCGACGCGATCAAGTTGGTACGCGACATGGTGCGCCAGCGCTTCGAGCCGAAGGCGATCATCTCGCCGGGTTCGCCGGGCCTCTACGATGAGGAATTTTTCCAGACGCTCGGACCCCTCTCGGACTTCTTCATCTACAACCTGCCCTGGGCAAATCCGAAGTCACAGATGACGCAAGCGCTGGAGGCCTCGTTCAAGCAGGCGAATCCGGCGCATCGATTCGCGGTCGACTGCTTCAATGCCGGCTTTACATTCGAGGCGTTGCTTATCGCGGCCGATGCGTTCAAGCGCGCCGGCACGGCCGAAGGCCCGACCCTGATGAAAGCGGTCAAAGAGACCAAGCTTGACCAGCACGTTATCATCGGTGGCCCGATCGCCTTCGACGAGAAGGGCCAGAACCAGAATATCGGCTCCGCCGTCGTCCAGAATTTGAAGCGCACGCCGGCCGTGGTGCTGCCGGCCGACGTCGCCGCCGCCTCGCCGGTCCTGCCGATGCCGAGCTGGCAGGGACGAAGCTGAATTGCACGCCCGTAAATTCTTAGCCACCTCCCCGGACGCATGAAGCGAAGCGCGACGCGACCCGGGGTCCAGGGCAAAATGCATCTGCTCCTGGGTCCCGGATGCCGCTTCGCGGCTCCGGGAAAGTGAGCTGCATCAGACGCGATGACCCTGTCCCTCTACGTCGAAGTGCTCCTGCAAGGCGTGCTGACCGGCCTCGTCTACGGCCTGATGGCGCTCGGCCTCTCTGTCATTTTCGGCGTCGTGCGCGTCGTCAATTTCGCACATGGCGAATTCGCCGTGCTTGCAATGTATGCGACCTTCGTCCTCTTCACGCTGTTGCACATCGATCCGATCCTCGCAGCCATTCCGGTGGCGGCATTGTTCTTTTTCGTCGGCTGGCTCTTGCAACGCCTTGTCGTGCAGCCTTTCATCGTGCGGCCGCAGCACGACCAATTCATCTTGCTCGTCGGTCTCGCGATCGTTCTCGTCAATGCGCTTCTCATGACCTTCGGGCCGGATTCGCGTCACACCAACTTGGCGTATTCTTACGACAGCTGGTTTGTCGGCCCAATTATCGTGGATAAGGTTCGCGCCTATGCAGCGGCCGCGGCCGTGGCAATCACGATCGCGCTGCTGGCGTTCTTCCGCTTCACGCTGATGGGCACCGCAATCCGCGCCTGCGCCGACAATCTCACCGGCGCCGCCGTCGTCGGGCTCGACATCAAAAAGCTTTACGCGCTGACCTTTGGTCTCGGCCTCGCCTGCGCCGGTGCCGCTGGCGCAATCATGGTGGCGCTGACCGATGTGACGCCGATGCTTGCGCCGTCGTTTACGCTGCTTGCCTTTACCATCGTTATTATCGGCGGCCTCGGCTCCATGGCCGGCGCGCTTCTCGGCGGCTTGCTGATCGGCGTCGTGGAGGCGCTCGCCAGCGCGGTCATAGCGCCCTCGATGAAGAGCATGGTGTCCTTTGCGCTACTCGTCGTGGTTCTGGCGCTTCGGCCGCAAGGTCTGCTCGGGAAAGCGGCGACGTGATTGCGCAAGCGTTTGCGCAGGTCTCGGCACGCGCGCGGGTTCTCATTGCCGCTTTCGCCATCGCGATGCTGGCGGCGCCGCTCTTCCTCGACCGATATCTCTTGTCGGTCCTGGTTCTCGTCTGCCTCGCTGCCTACACTGGGCAGGCGTGGAATATTCTTTTGGGGTTTGCCGGGCTTCTGTCGCTTGGACACGCGCTTTATCTTGGTCTCGGCGCTTATGTTTCCGCCGCGCTCTATGTTCACTATGGAATCGGCCCATGGCTCGGCGTGTTTCCGGCGATCGCCGCTTGCATTGTTGTCGCCACTTTGCTCGGCTGGCTCGCCTTCCGTTTTCGCATTGAGGGCGTCTATTTCGCGCTGCTGACGATTGCTTTTGCCGAGGTGGCGCGTATCGGGTTCGATCATATTGCTGCGACCGGCGGCGCCGGCGGTTTCTTTCTGCCGGTGCGTTCGGAAGATCAGAGCCAATGGTGGAACCTGCGCGGCGGGCCGACTTTCTTCTACTATCTCGCGCTGCTGCTGGCCGCGGCCGCCTTTGTGCTCTGCGCGATCTTGCGGCGCTCGCGTGTCGGCCACAGCTGGCTCGCCGTGCGCGAAGATCCCGAAGCGGCACGCGCGCTCGGCATCGATGTCAATCGCGCCCGCATGTCGGCACTGCTTCTCTCCGCCGCGATGACCGGAATCGCCGGCGTGTTTCAGGCGTTTTATGCGAACAACCTTTTTCCTTCGCAGATTTTCGATATTTCGCGCTCGATCGACATTATTCTGGCGCCGATCATCGGCGGGGTGGGCACGCTGTTTGGCCCGATTCTCGGTGCCTTCGTTCTTGCGCCACTCGGTGAGGTGTTGATTTCGCTCACAGGTGCAATCGGCCTAAATGCGCCGGGGACAAAGGCGCTGTTCTTCGGGCTGTTTCTCATGGCGATCATCGCCGGTGTGCCGAGCGGGCTGTGGCCGCGGCTGGCCGGCATGCTGCGCTTGCGGAGCGCGCCGCGATGAGCCTTCTGGCGGTTGACGGTGTGACGAAGCGGTTCCGTGGCCTTGTCGCGGTCGACAATGTGTCGCTCGCAGTGGAGCCCGGTGCGATCTTCGCCATCATCGGCCCTAATGGCGCTGGCAAGACCACTTTGTTCAATCTCATCGCCGGTGTTTTTGCACCTGATGTCGGCGCAATCACCTTCGCCGGCGAGCCTATCGATGGCGCCGCACCGGAACACATTTGTCAGCTAGGCATCGCCCGCACCTTCCAGATCGTGCGGCCTTTCCCTGAACTCACCGTCATCGAGAATGCAGCGATCGGGTCCATGCTCCGCGCGCCCGATATGGATGGGGCCTACGCGCGTGCCAGCGAAATCCTGCGGCGGCTAGATCTCTGGGACAGGCGCGCGCGCAAGGCGCACGAGCTCACACTGCCGGATCGCAAGCGGCTCGAAGTCGCGCGGGCGCTGGCGACGCAGCCTAAACTTTTGCTGCTTGACGAAGTGATGGCGGGGCTGCGCCCGACCGAGACCGACCGCATCGTCAAGATCTTGCGCACGCTCAACGCTGAGGAAAACATCACGATCCTCATGATCGAGCACGTCATGCGCGCGGTGATGGCGCTCGCGACCCATGTTCATGTGCTGCACCATGGCGCCACCATCGCCGAAGGAACGCCGGCGGAAGTTACGCGCGATGTTCGGGTGATTGAATCCTATCTCGGCGCCGAGGCGATCGCCTGATGCTCTCGATCGAAAACCTCGACCTATTTTATGGCGACGCCCAGGCGCTTGCCGGCGTCTCGCTTGAAGTGCCGCGGGGCGACATTGTTGCAATCGTCGGCGCGAACGGTGCGGGAAAAACCTCGCTCATCCGCGCTATTGCCGGCATGCTGAAGCCGGCGCGCGGCGTTATCCGCTTCAAGGATCGCAATATTGCCGGCCTGACCAGCGCAAAGGTCTGCGATTTTGGCATCGGCCAAGTCGCCGAAGGCCGGCAGATTTTCCCGACGCTCAGCGTGCGCGAAAACCTGCTCACCGGCTCGCTTCTGCCGCGCGCCCGTTTGCGCCGTGCGCAGAATTTTCAACGCATGTTCGCGTTGTTCCCGCGCCTCGAAGAGCGTGCGATGCAAGCAGCGGGTACGCTGTCCGGCGGCGAGCAGCAGATGCTGGCGATCGCGCGGTGCCTGATGGGCGAGCCGGAGCTCATCATGTTCGACGAGCCCTCCCTCGGCCTCGCCCCGACGATGGTCGCGCGCGTCCTCGAGGTCATCCGCGATCTCAATCGCGATGGCATGACGTGCATGCTGGTCGAGCAGAACGTCGCTGCCTCGTTGCGGCTGGCGCAACGCGCCTATGTCCTGGAGAACGGCGCGATCACGCTCTCCGGCACCGGTGCCGAGCTTTTGGCTGACGACCGCGTGCGGCGATCGTATTTGGGGATGTAAAACGCGTGTGCTTCCGAGCTAAACCAGCGCGCCGTGGCAGTGCTTGAATTTCTTGCCCGACCCGCAGGGGCAGGCCTCGTTGCGACCGACCTTGCCCCAGCTTGAGGGATTTGCCGGGTCGCGCACCATCGTTTCCGGGTCGGCCTGCGCCGCGGCGAAAAGCTGCTGGGGCGCGAAATCGCCGGCTGCAATGCGGGAATTGATCTCGGCGATCGCCAGGTCGTCCTCGCCGGTCGTCGCATCGAAATGCGAGGCATGCATTGGCGGCAATTGCTGTGGCGGCGGCTCGTAGGCGACTTCCACTCGCATCAATTGCGCAGTCGTCAGCTCGCGCAGGCGCGTAATCAGCGCGTCAAACAGCTCGAAGGCTTCGGACTTATATTCGTTCAACGGATCGCGCTGCGCGTAGCCACGCCAGCCGATCACCTGGCGTAAATGGTCGAGCGTGACCAAATGCTCGCGCCAGAGGTGATCGAGCACCTGTAGCACGATCTGCTTCTCGACATAGCGCATGACGTCGGGTGAGTTCTTCTCGACGCGCGCGGCGTACGCTTCGTCCGCCGCCTTTTGCACGCGCTCGCGGATTTCCTCGTCGGCGATGCCTTCTTCTTTGGCCCAATCGGCGATCGGCAAATCGAGATTGAGCGTGTTCTGCACAGCTTCGTGCAGCCCGGCGACGTCCCAAGTCTCGGGATAGGCATCATGCGGAATGAATTTCGAAACGAGATCCTCGATCACCCCCTCGCGCATATCGGCGACGGTCTCTTCCAGCGATTCCTGCGCCATCATTTCGCGGCGCTGCTCGAAGACGACCTTGCGCTGATCGTTCATCACGTTGTCGAACTTCAGGATATTCTTGCGGATGTCGAAATTGCGCGCCTCGACCTTCTGCTGCGCCTTCTCCAAGGCCTTGTTGATCCAGGGATGGATGATCGCCTCGCCCTCTTCGAGGCCGAGCTTGCGCAACATTGTGTCCATGCGCTCAGAGCCGAAAATGCGCATGAGATCGTCCTGCAAAGACAGGAAGAATTTCGAGCGTCCGGGATCCCCCTGACGCCCGGCGCGGCCCCGCAGCTGGTTATCGATGCGCCGGCTTTCATGGCGCTCGGTACCGACGATATAGAGCCCGCCGGCCGCGATCGCTTTCTCCTTGAGGTCGGCGACTTCGGCCCGAATCTCAGCTTCTTTTGCGGCGCGCTCGCCGTCTTCCAGGCCTTCGCATTCCGTCGCAACGCGCATCTCGACATTGCCGCCTAGCTGAATGTCGGTGCCGCGGCCCGCCATGTTGGTGGCAACGGTGATCGCACCGGGCACGCCGGCCTCAGCGACGATATAGGCTTCCTGTTCGTGGAAGCGCGCATTCAGAACGGCAAAGAGCTTCGACGGTTTGCCGCTGCGCGCGGCCGCATAAAGCCCGGCCAGCGCCTTCTTCGGATCGTCGAAATCGATCTGCTTGTAGCCGTGTTCCACCAAAAACTCAGCAAGCTGTTCAGATTTCTCGATCGAGGTGGTGCCGACGAGCATCGGCTGCATCTTGGAATTCGCCGATTGAATCTCGGCAACGATCGCCTTCAGCTTTTCGGCTTGCGTGCGGTAGACTTCGTCGTCCTCGTCGACACGCGCGATCGGCATGTTGGTCGGGATCTCGACCACGTCGAGCTTGTAGATTTCCGCGAACTCATCGGCTTCGGTGGCCGCGGTGCCGGTCATGCCGGCAAGCTTCTTGTAGAGGCGGAAGAGGTTCTGGAACGTGATCGAGGCAAGCGTCACGTTCTCCGGCTGAACCTGAACGTGCTCCTTGGCCTCCAGTGCCTGGTGCAGCCCTTCGGAATAGCGCCGGCCGGGCATCATGCGACCGGTAAACTCGTCGATGATCACCACCTCGCCGTTGCGAACGATGTAATCCTTATCACGCTGGAAGAGGCGGTGCGCACGCAAGCCTTGATTGATGTGGTGGACAAGCGTGACGTTCGCTGCCTCATAGAGCGAGCCGTCCTTGAGAATGCCCGCATCGCGCAGCAGTTCTTCCATATACTCGTTGCCGGCCTCGGTGAGGTTCACCGTACGCTGCTTCTCGTCGAGATCGTAATGCTCCTTGCCGAGTCTCGGGATCAGGAGATCGATCTGATTGTAGAGATCGGACTTGTCGTCGGAGGGACCCGAAATGATCAGCGGCGTGCGCGCCTCGTCGACCAGGATCGAATCGACCTCATCGACGATCGCGTAGGCATGCCCACGCTGCACCATCTGCGTGAGCTCGTATTTCATGTTGTCGCGCAGATAATCGAAGCCGTATTCGTTGTTCGTGCCGTAGGTGATATCGCAGGCGTAAGCTGCCTTGCGCTCCTCGTCATCGAGCCCATGCACGATGACGCCGACGCTCATGCCCAGGAACTTGTAAATCTGGCCCATCCAATCGGCGTCGCGGCGGGCGAGGTAATCGTTGACGGTGACGACATGCACGCCCTTGCCGGCGAGCGCGTTCAGATAAACGGCGAGCGTGGCAACAAGCGTCTTGCCTTCACCGGTTCGCATCTCGGCGATCGCGCCTTCGTGCAGGACCATGCCGCCGATGAGCTGGACGTCGAAATGGCGCTGGTGGAGCGTGCGCTTTGCCGCTTCGCGCACGGTTGCGAAAGCAGGAACGAGGATGTCCTCGAGGCTCTTGCCGGCGGCGAGCTCGGCCTTGAAGGCATCGGTGCGGGCCGCGAGTTCGGCGTCCGAGAGCTGCTCGATTTCCGGCTCGAGCGCGTTGATCTCGGCGACGCGCGGCGCATACCTCTTCAAACGCCGGTCATTGACGGAGCCGAAAATTTTTTTTGCGAGCGTGCCCAGCATCGAAGCCAAGACCTTTCTTGACGGCGCGGCGCCATGTCTGCAATCGGCGCCTTTCTTAAGTACCGGCGAATGCGCCAAAATTGGGCTGTGCGAGATGCGCTCGGGCCTTACGGCCGGAAAACGCGTTGCGGAGGCGAGGCAAAAGCCCCGAAGTCCGAAGCCGGCGCACAGCTTAGATGTAGAGCCGAGAGATAAGAGCCGGTCCAAACCTTGTCAACGCGATGCGCCTGCCTTGAAAGCGGCACGCGAAGGCAATAAACGATCACCAAATCGCATCGCGAGCGCATTTGCGATGCTTGCGGGGCTCCCCTCGAGGGGCGGCTGATGCCGCTGCGGAGACATTCATGAACTTATCCCAATTTCTACGCCTCACCGGCGCTGGCTTAGCCGTTGGCCTCGCCCTCACCTTGGCGGCCCCGGCCTCGGCTAAGGTTCTCGCGCGCGTGAACGGCGCGGAGATCACAGACGAAGACGTAAAGATTGCGATGGAGGACATCGGTTCCTCGCTGCCGCAGCAGATCGAGGGGCCGGCGCGCCAAGCCTACATTCTGGATTATCTCATCGATGCGAAGCTCGTCGCTCAGAAGGCGGAAGCCGACAAGATGGGCGAAGGCCCTGAATTTGCAAAGAAAGTCGCGTATTACCGCGACAAGGTGCTGATGGAGGACCTGCTTGGCAAGGTAGCGAAGGATGCCGCGACGGACACCGCCATCCAGAAGACCTATGACGATGTAGCGAAGCAGCAGAAGCCGGAGGAGGAGGTGCGCGCCCGCCACATCCTGGTGGAGTCGGAGCCCGACGCCCAGGCGGCTTTGAAGCGGGTGACAGGAGGCGAGGACTTCGCCAAGGTCGCCAACGAGATGTCGAAGGACCCCGGCTCGAAAGGCGGCGAGCTCGGCTGGTTCACCAAGGAGCGGATGGTGCCGGAATTCGCCGAGGCGGCTTTCAAGATGCAGCCTGGGCAGATTTCCGACCCGGTAAAATCGCAGTTCGGCTGGCACATCATCCAGCTCGAGGAGCGCCGGCAGAAGCAGTTCCCGAGCCTCGACCAAGTGCGCGATCAGGTGACCCGCTACGTCGTGCAGAAATCGCAGAGCGAGCTCATCCTGAAGCTGCGGGAGGAGGCGAAGGTGGACCGAACCGAGCCGGAGAAACCGGCCGACGCGGCGCCGGCGCCCGGACCGGAGTCGAAGGCTCCGGCCAATCCCTCCGCGCCTGCATCCTCCTCGAAATAGGCGCGCTTGACGCCGGCTTAGCGAGGCCGCAAAGCGGAAGCCAAAGTGACGGCGCACGCATGTGCGCCGTCCGCATTTTTGCCTCCTGAGGAACGCCGATGGCCGGTCCCGCTCCGATCTCTCCGCTCGCGCCCAAATCCACCCCCGACATGCCGCGGATCGAGGGCGTGCGCTTCGCGACGGGAGCGGCGGGCATCCGCTACAAGGATCGCACCGACGTTCTGCTCGTCCTGATGAGCGAGGGCACGCAGGCGGCGGGGGTCTTCACGAAATCGAAATGTCCGTCCGCCCCTGTCGACTGGTGCCGCGCCAAGCTCAAGAAGGGCAAGGCGCGCGCGCTCCTCGTCAATTCCGGCAACGCCAACGCGTTTACCGGCAAGCGCGGCGTCGACTCGGTGCGGTTCGCGGCGAAACTCGCGGCGCAAGCGACCGGCGCGAAACAGAACGAGATTTTCCTCGCCTCGACCGGCGTAATCGGCGAGCCGCTCGACGCCGGTAAATTCGACGGTGTCCTCGAGAAACTCGCAGCCGAAGCGCAACCGGGTCGCTGGCCGGACGCGGCGCGCGCGATCATGACGACAGACACTTTTCCGAAGCTTGCGAGCGCGACGGCCACGATCGGCGGCGTCGAAGTGATCATCGGGGGCATAGCCAAAGGCGCCGGCAT
>Ga0164306_10000071_pt1 | contig 37138 bp, 56 predicted proteins | sample Whisoiple_242_MG_FD_110213 | JGI IMG/M metagenome (GOLD analysis project Ga0164306, IMG submission 110213) | Soil microbial communities amended with fresh organic matter from upstate New York, USA - Whitman soil sample_242_MG | ecosystem: Environmental > Terrestrial > Soil > Unclassified >... | reverse complement strand
GGCATTTAGTGTGAACCCCAACGGCCCCTAAATAACCTCCCCGGTCCCCCGCTTGACCATCAATAACCCCGAATCATCCCCTGATTAATAAACCCTGACGTGGGTTAACCGTGTGAGGGGGTTTTGATATGGCAGGCACCTTTTCATTGCGGGGAAAACCCCGGCAAGCATTCTCCGCGCAAGTATTCGCCGCCCTGGCGGAACACGAGGCCGAACGCCTCCACGCGGAGGAAAACCCACCCGTTCCCCTGTGGTTGGAAGCTCCCCCATACCTGACCGAACGCGAGGCGTTTATCTGGCGGCGGGCGGTGGAATCTCGCGGGGTTCAGTGGCTAAAACCCATCGATACCATTGCACTAGAGGAATATTGCCGGACGTGCAGCGAACTCCACATGCTGCGGCCTTTTCTCGGCGTGGCAACCTGCCCGGCCCACATCGAACAGCGGTGGAGGCGCGCGCACCGGCAAATGATGAATTACGCCTCCATGCTGGGCCTGACGGTATCGCAGCGCCTGGACGTGGCGAAGCGTGGGCGGAATGCCGTCGCGGTCACCAAAACGGACCAGCTTGCGCAACGGGCCACCGAAAACGCTGCTGACCCGCTGTTGCAGGGCTACGGCCCGCCCCCTGACGACCTGGACGACCCCGAGGCGGAATAAACGCCGTGTCGGCCGTTCTAGCCCCCTCCGCGCCCCTGGTTTGCCGAACCGGGAGCGTGGCCCCTACCGAGGCCGAGCTTTCGAGGCGCGGGCGCTGGCGGTATCGCAACGTGCGGGACTTCCTGCAACGTCACGTCTACGTCACCGACGGGCCATCCATCGGGCAACCCCTCAAGCTCCTGCCGGAACAGGATGATTTTGTGCGCGGGGTATATGGGCGGCTTCGCCCTGACGGCACGATGATGACCCGGACGGCAATTCATTCATGCGGACGCAAAAACGGAAAGACGGCGTTTAATTCCGGCCTGCTGCAATGCCACGTTTACGGGCCCGAGGCTAAACCCAATTCGCAGGTTTATTCCGCCGCGCGCTCGCGGGATCAGGCGGCCCTCATTTTCGACTATGCGGCGAAGTCCATTCGAATGAATCCCCACCTAGAGGGCATCGTTCAAATCTCGGACTCGGTGAAAATCATTCGGGGCCTGATTACTGGCGTGACCTTCAAGGCATTATCTGCCGAGGCCAAAACCGCCCACGGGTTAAACCCCGCCCTGATACTCCATGACGAATTAGGCCAGGTTGTCGGCCCGGTTGACCCATTCTTTGACGCACTCGAAACCGCGTTCGGCGCGCAGGCTGAACCTCTCTCGATTATTCTTTCGACACAGGCGGCCACGGATGCGGACCTATTATCGAAAATCATCGATGATGCGATTGCCTCGGGCGATGAAACCATCTTCGCGCAACTATTCACCGTCCCAAAGGACGCGGATATTTACGATGAGGCGAATTGGTATCTCTCTAATTATGCCCTGGGGAAATATCGGTCCCTGAATGAAATGCGCTCCATGGCCGAAAAGGCGAAGCGCATGCCCGAGACTGAAAACCGGTTTCGGAATCTGTACCTGAATCAGCGGGTGTCGATGATGGCGAACCTCATTAGCCCGGAGGTGTGGCGGGAGAATGCCCGCGTGCCCCCGGCCGAATGGTTCCATAAGTACCCGGTTCACATCGGTCTAGACCTTTCCTCGCGCACGGACCTTACCGCCGCCGTCCTGGCCGTATACGACCCGGAAACCGGGGCCGTGGGCCTCAAGGTCTTCGCGTACGCGCCCATGCAAGGGGTCGAGGAACGGGCCATGACGGATCGGGTTCCCTATCCCCTGTGGGTCCGGGAGGGTCACTTGATTCTGACGCCTGGGCGGGTCGTTGATTACGCCTTCGTAATCGAACACCTCAAGAAAGTAACCGAGGGAATGGAGGTGGTATCCCTCCAATATGACCGGTGGCGTATTACCGAGTTCACGCGGCACGCCGATTTACTCGGGTTCGGTGACGGGATTGAATGGGTGCCAGTCGGCCAGGGATATAAGGATATGTCCCCGCGCGTGGAAACCCTGGAACACCTCGCATTAAATGCGCTGCTGTTGCACGGGGGTAACCCGGTGTTGACGTACGCGGCGATGGGGTGCACGGCAGTAAGTGACCCGGCGGGGAATCGCAAGCTCGAAAAGTCTAAATCGGCCTCCCGAATTGACGCCATGGTGGCGGCAGTGATGGCCTCTTATGCGGCGGCGGCTGACGCTGCGAATGGGGACGGGTATGACATCAGTTTCATGTGACACCACAGACAAAAAGCGGGACCGGCCGAGCAAAAAGGAAAGGGGGCAAACGCCCCCTGTCGGTAAGTAGCCGGGCGGCTTATTGCACGGCGAATTCCTGCACCGAGCGGCCCGCTTCTACGTGGGCTTTGAGCCAACGGGGTTGCAGGCCCCGGCCGGACCAAGAATCACCGGTTGCCGGGTCGCGGTACTTCGCGGCCACGGGCGCGCGCTCGCTGCCGTTGCCGTTCGCCTTTTTGGCCTTACCGCCGCTGAAGTGCGCCACGAGCTGGCCCGGGGTGATTTGGTTGGCGTCGAGGATTTCGCGGATGGAAGCGAACGCGGCGCGCACGCCCTCGTTCCGGGCTTCGTCGATTTGGTTTTGCAGGGCGTCACGCTGGGCGATGAGTTCGGCTAGGGTGGACATGGTTTAGGTTCCCCGAGGTGGTTAAACGAAACCCGATTATGCACGGATACTAATTCCACGCAAAACCGGGTAATACCTAAGCGCCTCCCGCGCCCTCGCGCGCACGCACGTGAGCCTTTGCCCTGGTGCAAAAGGTCGCCCAAAAGCCGGGCCGCATCGCGCTATCCCCCCGCTCCCACTTCTGCCACGTCCGCACGGTCACATACACGAGCCGGGCCGCCTCGGCCTGGGTGAGCCCTGCGAATAACCGCCCGGCCTTGATGGCGCACGCCTGCGGGGCTTTGGGCCACACCTCCCACCCGGGCGGATGGTCAAGGGGCGTCGAGGTGTTCGGGGTTTCCATGGACGAATCCTAGACGCGAATATCGAACGCGACAAATCAACGTGTCCACAGGACGCGAATGGATATCGCGGGGTTTTTTCCGCTTGAAACGGAGGCCCTGGCGGCCCATGCTTCGCGCCAATTCGGCAACGGTGCGCCATTCGTGGCGGTAATCCCGGCCCCTCGTGACGAGGCGCCCCATGGATTCACCGATTTTCAAAGCGGCCGAGCTTTCCCAAACCCCTGACCCGTACGTATTCGAGGCCATCGCCTCCACGCACACGCGTGACCGTTACGGGGATGTCGTGGTGCAGGATTGGGATTTGTCGGAGTACCGCAAAAACTCCGTGATGCTGTTTCAGCACGACCCGAAAGAGATTATCGGGGAAGCGGAATCTGTCGAGGTCCGGCAAAAGAAACTGTTTACCCGGTTTCGCCTTTATGCCGAGGATACCTCGCCCACGGTTAACTTCATGCGCCGACTGGCCGAACAAAAGGCCCTCCGCGCCCTGTCCGTGGGGTTTATTCCGGGCAAGTCCGAAGTTATCCGCAATGAAGGCGGTGATTTTACGGGCTTCCGTTTCTCGGAAAACAAGCTCCTGGAAATCTCGGTGGTGAGTATTCCGGCAAACCCGGATGCCCTGATTACGGCCCGCTCTGTCGGCCTCTCCGAAGAATTCACCCGCCGGATTTCCTCCGGTGATGACCCCGCGCAATTCCTCTCAAGGCGGCGCGCCCTCGTCCAACAACTGCGGGCGAAGGCCCGTTAATCCTCAAAGGGGAAACCCCATGCGCTCAATCGTCGAACGAATCGCCGACCTCCAAGCCCAACGGACGAAGGCGGTAAACGCCATGTCCGAACTGCTGGACCTCGCCGAAACCGAAAACCGCACCTCCACGGATACCGAAAATGTCCAATTCGAGGATGCACAATCCAAGGTGAAAAGCCTTGATGAACAAATCGCCAAGCTGGAAGCCATGGCGGCGGTTCAAAAGGCAGCGGCCAAGCCTGCCACGGACGGCGGCACCTACGGCGGCGATACCGACCCGACCCCGCGCATTCAAGTGGTGCGCAACCTCCCGAAGGGCACGGCCTTTACCCGCTTCGCAATTGCCCTCATGGCGGCGAAGGGCAGTATCGGGGACGCCGAACGCCTCGCAAAAGCCCGATGGAATGACACTACCCCCGAGGTCGCGCAAGTCCTGCGCGCTGCGGTGGCGGCTGGCACCACGACCGATCCGGTGTGGGCCGGTACGCTGGTGGAATATCAAACCATGGCCTCGGAGTTTATCGAACTCCTGCGCCCGGAAACCATCATCGGCCAAATCACGGGTTTCCGCCGCGTGCCGTTCAATATCCGCATCCCCCGCCAAACTGCGGGCGCGACCGCCGGGTGGGTGGGTGAAGGCAAGAGCAAGCCGGTTTCCCGCCTGAGCTTCGATGCCATCCAAGTTCCGTTTTCGAAGATCGCGGTTATTGCCGTGATTACGGAGGAACTGGCCCGTTTCTCGTCGCCCTCGGCCGAGGCCCTGGTTCAAGCGGATTTGCGCAAGGCCATTACCGAGTTCATGAATCAACAATTCATCGATCCGGCCGTGGCGGGTACTCCGGGCCTGTCGCCCGAATCCATCACGCACGCGGGCACCTCCGTGCCCTCCACGGGCGATACCGTGGCGGCGGTCATGGCCGACGTTGCCACGCTGCTTACGAATATGGCAATGGCCGGGATGACCGGGCCTTTCGTGTGGGTCATGCACCCGCGCACGGTGATTAACCTCTCCATGCTGCGCACGGCACAGGACGTGTATGCGTTCCCCGAAGTGGCACAGGGCCGATTCCGTGGATACCCCATCGTGCAAAGCACGGCGGTGCCCCTGAACAGCACCACGGGGGAAACCATCATGGTTCTCCTGTCGGCCTCGGAAATTCTTCTCGCGGACGATGGTGATGTGACCCTGGACGTGTCGCGTGAAGCCTCGCTCCAACTGGATGACGCGCCGACCTCGCCGCCGACCACGATGGTTTCCCTGTGGCAACAAAACATGCTCGGCCTTCGTGCAGAGCGGTTTATTTACTGGCTCCTGCGCAACGGCGCGGCGGTCCAAACCCTGACGGGCGTCACGTACTAATTTCTTTGCAGTGGTAATTCACCCCCCGGTTAACCGAAAGGTGCCGGGGACTTTTTTGCAAAGGGGTTAATCATGCCGACCTATCAAGCAATTCGAAGCGCCTTTGTTCCGGACGCGGCGGGCGCGGTCAAGGGCGACCAAATCTATTTCGGGGAACTCCGGGATTTCGCGGCTCCGCCCTCGGGCACGCTCGCGGATATCTTCCGGCCTTACCCGGTGGTCCCATATAACCAATCGGATTTCGAATGTTCCGGCGGCGCGGGTAAGGCGACGTTACTGGTGCAGGGTTCGGGGCGGTATCCCCTGAATATCACCATTTACCCGAACGATCCCGCATCCCCCGGGGCGTCTACGGCCTGGACGGCGACAGCGGACGGGCAGACCAAGGACGTTCCCTACGCGGCGGCGGGCACGTACTCGCCCACGTTCGTGACACAGGACGGCCAGCGGGAAACCTTCACCGTGACGGTGACGGCTGCACCGCCCCCACCGGCCCCCACTCCACCCGCCGTAGCGGCCCGCAAAACGGCCTCCACGCCCGCGCCCGCGCCCGAGGGGGATGCAGCGTGATCCCGATGCGCGCGCAAGCGATTTACCGGCACCGGGGGGTTCTCCTGCGGCCGGGGGACCGCTTCGAGGTGGCGACGGATGCCGAGGCCCGGGAACTGGTCGCGGTGCGGTTTGCCACGCGTGCGGACGTGGCGGCCCTGGAGCAGCCCCCGACCCCCAAGCGCGGCACGTATGACCGGCGCGACATGCGCGCCAAACCCTGACAGGGGGTCACATGGGCCGCCATTCGAAAACCCGCGCCACGGGCATTCAAAACCGCCCCCCTGCGGCCACGCCCGCGAGCGGCGATTCCGGGTTTGGGTTTACCGGCCTGATCCGGGAACCATTCTCGGGCGCGTGGCAAATGAACAAGGAATGCACCCCGGGAACGGCCCTGGCCTTTTCGGGTGTGTATGCCTGCGTCATGACGATTGCGGACGACATTTCCAAACTACCCATGAAGGTCAAGGAAGTGGACGACCGCGATATTGCGGTGAACAAACCCGATCATTGGGCCGTTCGCCTTTTCCGCCGTCCGAACCATTATCAAACCGGCCTGCAATTCGTTCAGCAATATGTAATCGGCAAGCTCCTGGCCGGGGCTGCATTCGTGGTATTCGAAAAGGATGACCGGAACGTACCCGTTGCAATGCACCTATTGGACCCGCGCACAACGGTTCCCCTGGTAACCCCTGACGGGGATATTTATTACCGGGTCGGGGTGAGCAATTCGAACGGGAACCAGCTCGCGGGCATTTCAAAATCCGACGTGATTTTGTCGGCCCGGGATGTATTGCACGACCGCATGGCGACGGTATTTCATCCGCTGATTGGGGTATCTCCCCTTTTCGCTGCGGGCGCATCGGCACAGGCGGGGAATTCCATCCTCCAAAACTCCAAGGCGTTTTTTGCGAATATGTCGCGCGCCTCCGGAACCCTCACGGCCCCGGGGAAGATTTCCAAGGAAACCGCCGAACGCCTCGCCGCCAAGTGGAAACAGAATTTCTCCGCCGGGAATGTCGGGCAGGTTGCGGTTCTCGGCGACGGGATGAAATGGGAACCCATGGTAATGACCGCCGTGGACGCCCAATTAATCGAGCAATTGCGATGGAGCGTGGAGGATATCGCCCGGGTTTTCCGGGTTCCGATGTTCATGCTGGGCGACCTGTCGAAGGTCACCTATCGCAACAGCGAACAGCTTACCCGGCTGTATTACCAATCGACCTTGCAATGGCATCTGGAGTCAATCGAAAGTGTCTTCGATAAATTCTTTGGTTTTACCGCTCGTACTTTCCTGGAATTTGATTTGGATGCACTTTTCCGAACTGATTCGGAAACTCGATTCAAGGTGCATCAAACCGCCCTCGCTGGTGGGTGGGAATCAATTAACGAAGTCCGGAAAGATGAAAACCTCCCACCGGTCGAAGGCGGGGACGAGCCACGCATTCAAATGCAATACGTCCCGCTCTCTAAAGCAAATGAACCCCCACCCGCCCCGGCACCGGCACCCGTAATTGACCCGGCCGAGGATGACCCCCCGGAGGATGACCCGACCGCCGACGATCCCGAAGAAACCGGCATGTTGATTTGGCTCCTACGCCAAAGCTTCGAAGGGATGGAATATGCCTAACGTTATTCAAAGCCTGGAACCGGTTTTCACGTCCATTCGGGAATCCATCGCACGGCACGCCACGGGCGCGCGCGCGGAGGCGGCCGAACTGCGGGGAAAGGTGGCCGAGCTTGAACGCCAGCTAGCGGACGTGACCACGACGGCCCGGGACGCCCTGGCGGCGATGGACATCACGCGGGCCGAGGTGGAGCTAATGCGGGCCCTCTACGCCACGCAAACCCGCGAGGTGGGGGAGCTGGTCCGGGCCCTGGTTTCTAGCGCCCTGGCGGGCCCCTCGCGCGCGCCCGCGCCCCTGTCCGCGCCTGCCCCCGCGCCCACCCCCGAACCCGAGCCGGTGCAGGAATAGGGGGCCGCCATGCTGACCGAATGGGTGAAGTATTTAAAAACCCTCCTGGGTATTCCGGAGGCGGATACCTCGCAGGATGAAATTATCACGGCCCTGGCGGAAATGTGCCTCGGGCAAATCTTCGCGCTGACGGGACGGACCTTTGTGCAAGGCACTTACCGGGATTCGTTCATCACGCCCGCCCGCCTCGTCTACCTGACGGAATTTCCCATCCTCCGGGTTATCAGCGTGGAGCGGGGCCAGGGGAGTTATTTCGAACCCACGGAATACAGCGTGGACAAATTGCAGGGCCGCCTAGTGTTCGATTCTCTCGAATGCCGGTGCTTGCCCCATGCGTGCGCGGACGCCTCCTATACGGTCGAGTACGAAGCGAATGGGGCCCTCCCGCCCATTTGGGTATCCATGGCAACAGCGGACGCCATCCGGGCCGCCCTGGCGCAAATGGAGGCGGGGAACACCTACGGATTCAACGCGAAAAAGGTTGCGGTTACCGACGTGGGTTCGGTCGAGTTTTCGACGGTGGGGGATTCGCCCACGGCCTCACTCGCGGGAACCCTGGCGGCTGCAATCGATACGTGGGTGCCGGTGGATTTCGGGGCAACCCGTTCGTGCTGTTCGCCTGGGCAGATTTCGGAATATCTCGGGGAGATTGTGCCGTGATGCTGGGCGGCTCTCCCTGGTGGATTCTCGGCCTCATGGGGCGGCCCTTCGCGTTCACGCGCGGGAGTGTGGTGCTGGTGCCTTCGGTGCTGTGCACGTTCCGGGGGTTGCGGGCGGCCGAGCTTGTGAATTCGGAGGTGCAGGCGGACGGGCTTTTGATTATCGATGCGCGCCCATTTACTGCGCTGGGGATTTTGTACCTTATGAAATTCGACCGGTTCCTATCCCAAAACGGGGAGTCATACACCGTGCAGCAAAGCCGGATTAGTTATGACGGGACCACGGCCACATTGCATAAGGCATTAGTTCGCGGGGGCACGGTATGAGTGCGCACGTTCGGGATGTATTCCGGGCCGCTCTTACTGCGGCCTCGCCTGTCCCCTATTACGAAACCATCGGGGTTCCCCTGGATTTGAATACGGCGGCCGACTTGTGGGTAACCCTGGAATTTCCGCAAGCCACCTCCGAGCGCATCGCGGTGGGTTTGCCGTCCTGCCTCCGGGATACCGGGGTGGTCATCGTCCATTCCGTCGGAAAGTCGGGCCAGGGCGAAAACGCCGTGATGAATTTAATTGAAACCCTGCGGCCCGCGTTTTCCGTGGCCTATTTGCAGGACGTGAGATTAACCGGAACGCAACCCGCGTTTCTTTTCCCTGCCGATGATGGCGAATGGCTGGACGCAGTTTTCCAAGTCGGCTATTCGTGGGACCACCGAATTTAAAGGGGTGTAATCATGCCTATTTCCGCCGACGAAGTACGGATTGCTGAGGTTCAAGAAACCACCTATGGCACCACGCCTGCAACCCCGGCGTTCAAAGTGGTTCGCCTCACGGGTGAATCCCTGAGCTTCACGCCGACAACCACCAATTCCGCCGGGATGAACCCGAATCGATCCGTCGAGGATTCGATTTTGACAGGTGGTTCTGTCGCGGGCGCGATTAACTTCGAGCTTGCCAAAGAAGCATGGTTCGAGGAATTCCTGGCCGGGGCCATGGCGAACGATTGGGCTACCGATGCCCTCACGGTGGGGACTCTCCTAAAGAGTTTCACCATCGAAAAAACCCTTCCCATCGATGACGTTCTGAGCGATTACCACGTGATCCCCGGCGCGATCATGAACGGGTTTAGCCTGACCATCGCGCCGAATGCGCCCATTACCGGGACGTTCGATATTCTCGCCAAGGAATACAACGTCGCACAGGCGATTATTGCGGGTGCAACGTATATCGACCCGGTGTTTAACCCCATCTTTACCGCGCCCCTGGTGACGGATATCGAGATTTCGGGGATTGCCACGGCGGCGCAGTGTTTCAACAACATTACGCTAACCCTGAACAATAACGCGCGGGCGCTGGAATGTATCGGCCACCTCGGCGCGCGGGAAATGAATCTCGGGCAGGCAGAGGTAACCCTTGCCTTCTCCCTGTATTACGCCGACGGGGATTTGCTGGACGACCTGAAAAACCAAACCGAGGTTGCCATTTCGTTCACGGTGAACGATTCGGACGACCCGGTGAATTCCTACACCTTCACCCTCCCGCGCGCAAAGCTCACACAGGTCAACGTCGTGGCGGGTGGCACGGGGCAGGACGTGGTGGCGGACTGCGTGGCGACGGGCCTGTATGACGCCGTGACGGATACCCCGCTGCTGATCGAGCGGGCAACCGCCGCAGTACCGGCACCCCCGGCCCCCATCGCGGCCCCGAGCCCGGAACCGGCCCCCGCTCCTCTCCCCTGATTAACTCCAAGGACCGTTATGGATTTGCGTAAAACCTTCGGCACGGACCCGGCGATTGAATCTCATGGGATCGAGGTTCACCTCGGGGGTGATTTGTATTTGTCCATCGCGCGCGCGGGCGGGGGGAATCTCCGTTACGAAGCGGCGATGAAAAAGCATTTCACCCCGCACAAACGGGCGCTTTCGGCGGGAACGCTGGACGAGGCCACGGCCACGGAGGTTCTGAAAAAGGTGTACGCGGAGGCCGTTCTAGTGGGCTGGCGGGGCACCCTGCAAATCGACGGTGAAACCCTCCCATACAGCCCGGCAAACGCCCTGCGCGTGCTGGTCGAGTTCCCCGAGGTGTGGCGCATCGTGCAGGACGAATCCGGGAAGTTTTCGAACTTCCGCACGGCGGAGGTGCAGGAAATGGGGGAAGTATCGCCCGGGTGATTATTTGGGGTATTGAGTGGGGCGAAAAGGTCGAGGCATTACAGGCGATGCAGGCCAAAGGGAAAAGAGTCCCCGCCCTTGAAAATATGCCCCGATATCGCCCGGACCTGGCTATTTATTTGCGAGCCTATTTGGATTGTTCGAACAGCAGGACCGAACGGGGAGTTATTCCATTCCCGGCGGTGGCCAAGTGGGCCGAGGTTTTCGAGGTTGACATTCCGGAATGCTGGGAAGTCCTAAAGGTAGTCGATACCGAGGTGAATAAATGGCGACATACGAACTCCGCAAAGTCTCGGTAACCACGGACCTAGCAAAGTTCGCCATGACGGTTTTGCCCGAGGATATGCAGCGCAGCATTCAGATTGTTTATTCGAACGAACTCGAATTGCAACGACGCATTGGGCAGAAACCCACCACGGAATTAATCGACAACGGGCGCACCCAGCTATTCAACGTCAAGCGGCGGGCACAAGCCTTTTTCTCAAGCCCTGACCGAATGAAGGCGGCCACGCGCGAAGCGTGGGACATGCTGATTTCCCGAACCCGTATTAAGTCCGGCGCGGCCCGCAAGAGTTATTTTATTTACGTGAATCAACGGCCGATTGCTGGAATCGATGCCCTAGAAACCATCGTGAAGGCGATGAAGCCCACGGACTTTATTTCGGTGGTGGGGCCGGGTGTGGCCTACGGTCGGAAACTCTATTGGCGGCCCTTTGGCAAGGCCAGGAAGATCAAAAAGAAGGCGGCCAAATACACCACGCGAGGCGGTGAAACGGTGATCGTGAGGGCCGTATATACCGAGCCAATGCATCGGGCCGTGCAGCGCGTTCTAGCGAGGAAATATCCGGACCTGATTATTTCAGACGGCTGGACGCCTCTATTGCATGGGGATGGGAAGCGGGGCGAGCGCTGGCCGACCATCACGATTCGAATTAAATCATCGCGTAACTCGGTGTTGCACTAATGGTTGATACCGTCACCCGCCGAATTATCGAACTGGACGTTAAAACGTCCGGGGAAGCCCTTGCCGCGTTGAAAGCGCAGCAGGAAGCGCTAAAGCGGGTGGAAAAACAAATCCAGTCCGCAAAGGATGCGGTTAAGGATTTCGCCGGGGGGTTTGCCGCAGCATTCTCGGCGGGCGCAGTATTGAACGCGCTTAAGTCGGTTATTTCGGAAATGGATAACGCCGTGGATTCGGCGCAAGCCCTCGGTTTGTCCGTTTCCGAATTGACCGCATGGAACCACGCGGCGGAAATGTCGAGCGCATCGGCGGAGGATTTCGCGGCAGGGGTTAAGGGCCTCTCCAAAAACCTCGCCAATATGGACGATGAAACGGCCAAAACGACGAAGCAGCTTAAAGCCTTTGGCGTGACGGCCACCGATACCACGGATCAGGCCCTAACCAAAATCGCGGAAGGGTTTTCGAAGATCCCGGACGGGGCGCAGAAGTCGGCCCTCTCCATGGAGCTATTGGGCAAAGCCGGGATGAAACTAATTCCGATGCTCAATGGCGGGGCCGAGGGTATCGAGGAATTAAAGAAACAGGCCGAGGATTTGGGAATCGTTTTCTCGGATCAGGCGGCGAAGGCGGCGAACGAATTTGGCGACTCCCTGGACATCATCCAAAAGAAGTCGAAAGGGGCGATGGTTCAATTGGCAACCGGGTTGCTTCCCGCGTTGAATGCTGTGGCCTCGCAATTTACCTCCACGGGTGAGGCGTCCGATTTGTTCAAGTCGGCAGGCGAGGCCCTGGGCGAAGTTATCGTTTGGCTTTCGCGGGGATTCATCGGCGTGTCTGCCGGTATCGAGGCCGTTATTCGGGGCGTGGTGGGCCTTTTGTTCGCCCTGGACCAGCTATCACAGCGGGATTTCAAAGGGGCGATGGAGACGGTTAAACACGTCGCGCAGGACGTGGAAGATATTATTGATGGCGCGGGAAAGAAAATGGCGGCCCTGGACCGTCAATTCCAGCAAAACAAAGAAAAGATGAAAGCCCCCGTGGCTCCGCCAACAACACCCACGGGCATTCCGAATATCGTAGGCAATACCTCAAAGGCCAAAGTCGATCAGGACGTGCAGGCCCTGGAGCGTTTCATTAAAACCACCCGCGAGGCGGCCCTTGCAGTATCGCAATTGACCTCCGCGCAACAGCTTGATTATCAAATCGCTTCCGGACAAATCAAGGTTTCCACCGAAAAGGAAAAGAAACTACTTGCAGAGGCGAAGGCGGCGGCGGGTTTGCTGGACCTCCGGAAGCGGCAGCAGGCCGAGGAAGCGGCCGACCTCGCGCTAGGGAAGGAACAACAGGCCGAGCGGGATAAACAGCTTGAACGAATCAAGCAATTGCGCCAAGCCTTCGAGGATATGGCGGACCCGACACAGGCTATTACCCGAAGCATGAAGGAACTGGACGAGGTAATGGCGGAAACCTTTGATGGTGAGGCCGTGGCCCGCCTGCAAAAGGCGTCCATTATGTTGCGCCAGGATTTCACGGCGGCTCTGATGTTCGGGAAGAACGGCGCGAAGGATATGAAGGATGCCCTAAAGAGCCTGGGCGAAACCCTGCAACAGGAAATCGAGGGTTATTCGAAGAATGCGGCGGACGCCCTGGTGGAGTTCGCCACCACGGGAAAATCATCGGTCAAGGATATGGTTACTTCCATTCTGTCGGACCTCGCAAAGCTCGCGGTTAAAAAGCAGCTTGACCCCATCTTTGCCGACTTTGGTAAATGGATTGGTTCGTTCGCCACGAGCGCGAAGGGAAATGTATTCGGTCACAGCGGGGTGCAGGCGTTCGCGTCCGGCGGGATGGTATCGAGCCCTACGTTTTTCGGGATGTCCGGTGGCGGGACCGGGCTCATGGGCGAGGCGGGCCCCGAGGCGGTGGTTCCCCTCAAGCGTACGGCGTCCGGTGACCTGGGCGTACAGGCATCCCCCGTGAACGTCACCGTGATTAACAACAACGGGTCGAGTATCAAAACCGAGGAATCCCGGGGTTCGATGGGTGAACAGCAAATCCGCATTCTGGTGGACTCCGCTGTAGAGGAAGGAATCGGGCGCGGCCGGTTTGACCGCGTGATGTCCACAACCTACGGCGTTTCTCGGAGGGGTCGGTGATGGCTGCAATTCCCTGGCCCGCGTCCCTGCCCGCGTGCGCGGAAACCTACTCGGAAAAGGCCGAGCCGGTGACCGTGCGGACAAACGTTGCGGAAGGCCCCGCAAAGGTCCGTAGGCGCTTTACTTTGCGCGTGGTGCGGGGACAGGTGGGGATGACCGTTCGAATCGATCAGCGGAACACCCTGGACAGTTTCTTTTACACGGACCTCAATGCGGGCGTGGAGCGGTTTATTTTCCGGCACCCGTGGCTAGGGGTGGATAAAGAGTGGCGCATGGTCGAGGCCCCGGATTTTTCGAACGTCGGCCCCCTGGGGGTCGCGGTAACGATGATTTGGGAACTCATGAACTAGGGCCGATATGCCGCGCACCCTATCCCCTGCCGCGATCCGGGCCGCCCTGGCGCTGGAAAGCAATACCGCGTTCCTCGTGCTGGTGACCCTCACGGACCCCACGGACGGGACGGAATACCGGGTTGTTTGCAATACCGAGAATGTCACGAGTCGGGGCGAGGTTTTCACGGCCTGTTATTTTGAATTCGTGATGCCTCCCGATGATGACGAAGCTCCGAAAGGGGTTTCATTATCAATCGATAACGTAGACCTCGGCCTCGTTTCACTACTGCGAAAAATCACGGTTCCCATCGGCTGCAAAATTGAAGTGGTTTTGAATATCTCCCCGGATACCGTGGAGTATGAATTGACCGAGCTTTTATTGCGCGAGGTTGAATGGGACGAATCGACGATTCAAGGAAAGTTAATCAGTGATGACCCGCTGAACCTGCTTTATCCGGCACACATTTATGAACCACGGACTTTCCCAAGCATTTTCTGATTATGTAGGGGTGCCCTACGTGGACCATGGGCGCGGGCCCGATGGGTGGGATTGTTACGGGCTGGTCTATTATCTGAATAATTTCATTCTTCGGCGGCCGGTGCCTTCGTATTTTGATGCCTACCCTTCGGCGGTGGACGAGTCGCACGTTCAAAGCGCGATCCTGTACCACTCCCGGGAGTGGGTCGAGGTCGAGCTAGCGGATATTCAGCGCGGGGATACCCTGGTCTTTAACGTGATGGGTTTGCCCATTCACTGCGGTTTAGCGATGAACAGCACGCAAATGTTGCATTGCCTGACCGGGCGGGAAACTGTCGTTGAATCCTTCCGGGCTCCGACCTGGAACAAACGGATTGCGGGGGTATATCGGTGGAAATGATCGTCCGCCCGCACTTACTGAGTGCGAGGGAATCCGAGCGCGTGCCGGTGCCCGAGGGGGCATCCCTGGCGGACATGGTGCGCGCGTTCGATTGGGGCCCCGGCCGGGATGAGCATGTGTGCGCCCTGGTGAATGGGATGATGGTTCCCCGGGAATGGTGGGAGCGCGTGCGGCCGAAGCCTGGGGCCGAGGTGATGTGCGCCCTGATGATGCGCGGCGGCGGCGGTGGGGGTAATAAGCAGATCCTGCAATTAATCGCCGTGGTGGTCCTTGTGGTGGCTTCGCAGGGCGCGGGCGCATCCCTGGCGGCGGAGTTCGGCGGCCTCACGGCGGGCCAGTATGCAGCGGGGATTACCCTGATCGGGAACCTCGCCCTCGCGGCCCTGTTCAAGCCCCCGCCGATCAAGGTTAATGCGAACCTGGGCGACACGTCGAACACCTACACATTCCAAGGTCAGAGCAATTCCGTTAAGCCTTACGGGGTTATCCCTCGCGTGCTGGGTCAACATCGCGTTTTCCCGGACGTGGTGGGCGCACCGTATACGACCCTGAACGGCAAGGATCAATACATCACGGCGGTTTATTCGTTCGGGTACGGCCCGGTGCGGGTTTCAGATATCAAAATCGGCGAGGATTTGATTCAGCTGTATAACCCCGAGATTGTGATTCACGAGGAATTCCGGGCCGGGGATCAGCTGCAAATCTATACATCCGACGTGGTGCAGGATGCCCTGGCCCTGACCCTGAACTATAACGAACCGGTGATTTTCTCCACGCGCACGGACACGGATTCGGCATCGTTTGACCTGAACTTTTATGCGGGCCTGGGTTTCACCGAGCCTTACATGGGCTTTTCCCCATACCCTACGCGCACGCGCGTGGAGTATCGCAAGATGGGGGATTCGGCGTGGATTCCGTTCCAACAGGCCCCATCGTGGGAGCTTTCGAGCGGAGACAATAAAATCGATGTCGCCATGGGCGTTCAGGATGATTTCGTGCCATACGAAGGGGCGCGTTATTTCCTGGCGGCGGGGACGCGATTTAATATCTACTTTGAATGGCCCGGGAATATCCCGCCACCCGTCGGGACGAAGATCGATATTCTCGGTTATATCTACACCCTGGTGAGCCTGTCCGGGCCCGAGAATCGAGCGGAAATCAGTCCGCCCATCGTGCAGACATATGAGGTGACGAGCTTTTGGCCTCGCACGGGGATGATTAAGGCCCGCTATTGGGCCCCGGATAATTCCATCTGGACGATTCAAGAGGCCCGCGCGCTGCCGTTTGCCGTGTCCATGCTGATCCGTTTTCCCGAGCGGGCGCAATGGCAATTCCGCGTCACGCAAATGGAGCTTCAATCCACGGAAATTAGCGTCCAACAAAAGCGGCAGGTATCGGCCGTGCGGTCCATGAAGCGGGCAAGCCCCATTGCCCCGGATGCCCCTTTGACCTTGATGGAGGTTCGGATTAAGGCGACGGACCAGCTAGCGGGCGTGGTTCAAAACCTGTCCGCCCTGGCCTCCGCGAAAATCAAAGCCTGGAACGGTTCCGCCTGGGTGGTCAAGGAAACCAGTAATCCGGCCTGGGAATACGTCGAGCTTCTGCAAGGCGTGGCGAACAAAAGGCCGGTGCCGGATTCCCGGATTGATTGGCCTGCAATCAAGGCATGGGGCGCATATTGCGACGCCATCGTGTCGGGGTTCCAATTCCCTACGGCTCGGTGCGATTTCGTGGTGGACAAGGGTTATACCCTGTGGGATTTGCTGGCCTCTGTGGCCGCGAATGGCCGGGCAATGCCCACCATGCGGGATAACAAGTATTCGGTAATTGTTGACCAGCAAAACCCCACCCCGGTGCAAATGTTCACGCCTCGCAATTCCTGGGGTATGAAGTCCCGCCGGAAGTATATCGAGGCCCCGGAAGCGCTGCGGGTTAAATGGGTCGATCCGTCCATCGGGTATAACGAAAACCAAGCCATCGTTTATAACGACGGCCAGGACGAAAACAATACAACGGTATTCGAGGAACTGACCTTATTCGGCGTCACATCCTGGGAACAGGCCCACCGTAGCGGGCGGGTCGCGCTCGCGCGCGGGAAACTGCAACAGGAAGAATTCACCATTCAGGCGGATATCGAAAATATTATCTGTGTGCGCGGGGATATGGTGGGCGTTGTCCACGATGTTCTAGAGGTCGGCGGATGGTCGGCCCGGATTGCCACGCGCGGGGGTGAGTCGGTCACCTTCGATGCCCCATTGAAGCCCTTTAACGCCCCCCTGGGCGCGCGCGTGCGCACGGCCGACTCCCAGCTAACCCCGGTGCTGCCGATGGCCTACACGGGCGCGGGCGGGGTCTACACGATTACCGGGCTTCCGCCGAATGTCGGGCCTGGGGATTTGGTGGTCTACGGGACAAGCTCCACGGTGAACGGGTGGTATCTCGTCAAGGGGGTGCAACCCGGCGCGGACTTCACGGCGGAAATGTCCCTCATTGAATACGCCCCGGGTATCTGGCAGGCGGAACAGGGTTTGATTCCCCCGTATGTCCCGCAAGGGCAATCCGTCGGGCAGATCAACCCCACCCCGGTATTGAACCTCACGGCGGCGCTGAGTCAGTATCAAACCGGGCGGTATAACTTCGCCGATGTCCTGTTGCATTGGAACCCCCCGGCCGCCACCTCCGTTCCCCCTGAAACCTATATCGTGTCCGTGGTGAACGTGGATGGCAGTTTGTCGGAGGTAACCCGGACAACGGACCTCAATGCGCGCGCCCTGGTGCACGGCTCCACCGATGCCACCCCGTACGGGGACACCATGCAAACTTACAGCGTGGCGGCGCAGTGGCCGGGTATTCGGGGGCCGGAAACTCGGGTTCAAATCTACATCCCGAAAACCGTTCCCGATGCCTACCCGGTATTGACGAATGCCACGGCCACGCCCCACGCGCGCGGGGTGCTTGTGGAGTGGGATGCCAGCACGGCGGACCAGCTCGCCTACTATGTGATTCGGTACGGACCCACGGGGGCGACCTGGGAATCCGCAGCGGCCACGGAACAAAAGATCAAGGCAAACCATATTGATTTGCCCGCTACGTTCCTGATCGGCGGATATATCGCCATGGTCACGCAAGAGGATACGTTCGGCGTTCGGTCCACCCCGGTATCTGCGGCCTTTACCATCCTGGCCCCTCGCATCGTGAATATCGTTGGCACGGCGGTGCAAAATACCGCGTTCCTCCGGTGGGGGAATCTGGCGTCCACGCTTCCCGGGGAATGGGGCGCGCAAACCACGTTTCAAATCGAGTATTACACCGTCCAAAAGGCCCGCACGGGCTCTGGCCTGGGCATGCTGTCGGTTCCTGCGGCCCTGGCGGCACGCGCGGCCATGCGCGGCCCTGAGCCCCTGGCGGGGCCCTTCCCGCCCGGCACCACTCCCGCGAGCCCTCCCAGCGGCGGCACACCTCAATTGCTGGGCAAGTATTCCGCAGAGTTTGCGGTGATTAACGAGCAGCAAGAGGGGCTTTGGGAATACTGCGTTTCGGGCGTCGATATCGCGGGGAATGCCGCGCCCTTCAATTGCGTAACCCTCCTAGTCGAGGCCCCGGATAATTACTTCCTGCTGGACGAGGTGGCGAACGTTATCCCGCTCCCGGAAACGACGAAAACGTGGGCATATAAGCAGGGCGCAACGGACCTTTACCTAGCCCCTATCGACACGACGGAAACGTGGGCGCAGCACTTCGAAAGCGAAACGTGGGATCAGCCCTCGGATCAAGTCGGGGCCGGGTTCCCGATTTATATTCAGCCGGGGTCGAGTAATACGGCGGTGTTTTCATGGTCCCATGACTATGCGCAAAACCTCCCGAGCTTGCGGGTATCGGCGGAAGCCACATATTCAGTTTTGGCCGGATCGCCCCTCGTGGAAATGGTCGTATACGCCCGCGCGAATGCGGCGGACCCCTGGGCGGAGATTGCCCGGGACGATACCGCAGCGGTAACCCTGTTGCCCCCGGGCACGCGGTACGTGCGGATCGATGCGGAGGTGACGACGGGCGCGGATCGCAAGGGCGTTGTTTTGATGCAGGCCATTAGTTACCGCCTGGACGTGCGATATATCGACGATTCCGGCACCGTGACGACCCCGGCCGGGGGCTCTGCGGTGGTGACATTCAACGTGCCGTTTATCGATGTCCGTTCGGTGCAATTGACCAGTGCAAGCCCCAGCGTGGCATATGCGCGATATGAAGTGGCGACGGATCAAAAATCCATGACGGTTTACACGTTCACCAATACCGGGACGCCCGTAGGCGGTACGGTTTCATGGTGGGCACAGGGGATTTAATATGGCTGTCGATTTTGCACACCCGGTTGTAACTGACCTCTATTCGGGGACCGGGGGCGGGCCGGACTGGCCCACCTATATTCAGGACAACATTGCGGCGGTGGCTTCCTGGCTGGACGGCGCGGACCCGGCGGGCAAACGCACGGGTTTTAAGCGGATCAGCGGCGGGGAGATTCAGGAATGGAACGGCTCCGCGTGGGTCCGTCGAGCCCTGAATTACTTCTCAAGCGGTGGCGGTAACGTCACTGGTGCGGTGAATATCAACCCGGGGCCGCTGACCGTCACGCTTCCGACCAATCCCGCCATCCTGGCTTTGTCCGGTTCAGCCGGTGCAAGTGGCTCCCTGGTGGCCGGGCGCACGGGGGCCGAGCTTTACATGGGGGTTGTCGGGGTCGCTGGAAACTTCGTGAACGGCTCGGCCGTGGGCGATGCGGTTATCACGAATTACAGCGGCGGGGCGCTGCGTTTTGGATTGGCGTCAACCGGGCAAATCACGATTTCCCCCGGGGTTGGAACCGTCGTCGGGTCTTCATTCTCGGCCGTAGGAAATATCATTACATTTACGGCGCTGCCGTCCTTCAATGCCGGGAATATCTCCGGCTTTCCTGCGGCAGTTTTCTATAACCCGGGCGCGGGCCTGGATGCGAAGCGCTGGGATATTTACGCGAATGCAACAACCCTCACGCACCGAATTGTCAATGACGCGAATACTAATGCGTATAACTGGCTGGAAGTGGTGCGCACGGGCCTCGTCATTAACAGCATTACATTCCCTAACGGGAATATCGGGTTTGGCGGAGTTTCTGCGGGCGCGAAGGTCGATATTCAGCAAGCCGCACCAGCGGCGGGCGCGGTGAGTCTGCGTATTCTTGACACGGCGTCAAATCTGGCTCTGCAATTGATCCGCACGGGTTCGGCCTATAACTACGGCGGGGTGGGCCCCAATCAATCATGGCTGTATAGCCAGGGATCATCCGACCTGAATTTGGGCCCCGATGGGGCGGGCAAAGTCGCCATTGTGACAAATGGCGCGCGGCGGGTCATTGTCACCTCTGACGGCATCGTTGGTATTAATCGCGCCCCGACAAATACCATTTTGGAGGCTTCCGGGATCATCAGTGCTGGCTATTCCGCCGCGAATGAGGGTTTCCGCATTGTTTCCGACACTGGTTACATGACGTTCTATAACGCGGCCCTTACCACGCGGCGCGCTTATATCCAACATGCCACCGGGGATTTCCTGTTTAGCAATGAGGCGAACGGGAATTTCTATTTCATCGGCGGCGGGACGAATCGGTTTGTGATGACGAACGACGGCCGGGCGTATGTCGGCCCCGTGTCATCCGGAAACCGGGTCATCACGGCGGCGGAAACCGATTCGAGTTCGTTTAGCGCAGTGTTTGTCGGGGGCGTGCGGCTCCAATGGGGCAAGGTCACCACCACAGCAAACGGGGGCGGAACGGTGACGTTCGGAACGGCATTCACCACCCTGTTAGCCTGCATCGTCTCCGATAATCTGTCGGGCGGTAGCGGGTGGGTTCCGAGGAACTGGAATCACACGACCAGCGGATTTACCTACGGCGCGGACAATTACAATACGGCCGGTGGCGGCCTTGCCCGCGTTATCAACTACCTTGCGATTGGGTTTTGAATCATGGCGACAATTAATCTCCCCTCCGTCGAGGCAGCGGCTCCGCCCCCTGAACCGGTTTGGCCTCCTGTTACCCCTGTTCCGCCCGTGGTATTGGATCGACATTGGTATGCTGCAAGCACTCTAGGGTTCTACCTAGACAGCATTCACGGTGCCGACATTCCGGCGGATGCAGTGGAGATTTCCGCAGCGGAACACAAGGCACTTTTAGACGGCCAAACGGCCGGGCAAATGATAGTGCCCGATGAAAACGGTTATCCCGTGCTGGTGGCCCCTCCGCCGTACGAACCCCCGCCCTTGGTGGGCGATTAACTTCGAAAGGTCGAAAATGGACGCGATTTTTACGAACCTGGGCGATGCCCCGATCCCCCTCGGCTCCACCAAATCCGGCGGGTTCCTGGACCCGATCAACCCGGACGAACCCTACACGGTCACGGGCGCGGGATATACCGTGGTCACGGCGGGCGACAACCCATCATTCCGCGAGGAACTGGCCGAGGCGTTTAAAAACATCCTGGCGGTGTTCGAACGGATCATTACCTTTTGGCGCGAGCATGAAGGCAAGGACTTCCGGGGCGACCCGGTGGACGTGGTGGTGCGGCTTCGCATCCACAACCGGGGCCCGAATGACCTCCGCGTGATCCTCGGGAATAACACGAACGACACCGTTCTAGTTGCCGGGAATACCGCTGATTTCAGCGCACCGGACTATATCGAGGTCCGGGAATTGGGGGTCTGACATGGCGAAGGCAGCACCGGAAAATATCGTGGTCGAGTACACCCCGGCGGGGTTCGATTACGTGCGGCGCATCCTGGGACAGCGGCCCTTTGACGAGTCGGCCCCGGTCATCATGGAAATGGAGCAGCAGCGGCAGCAGCAGCGCGGCAAGCCCGAGGAACCCCAAGCCATCCCGGCGGAGGTTCTGAAGGCGATTGCGGCGGCCGGTGGCGGTGCTGGTGCCCCGAACGGTGCTGGAGGCCCGCCAGCGGCCTCTAAGGCCCCTCCATGAGGCTTTCCGTCGGTCTGGTGCTGGTGCTGGCCCTGGTGGTGCTGGTGCTGACCGGTTGCGCGTGCCACGGCGGGCGCGTGGTGGTGCTGTTCGGGATCGGGAACGATGCCGCGCGAGGTGACATCGAGGATGCACCGGCCCTCACGCTCCCGCCCGCGCGCCCGCGCCCACGGATGCCGACGTTTGCGGAGTAAGCCCCTCGCGGCGGGTCGGGAATTAACGCATAGCGTCACGCGGGCGACACAATCCGGGCCGTGTCGGGGGCTAGCTGCTAACGGTTCCCGGCGTACCCGTCGCTCCCTTTGCTTCCCCGCCCCCTTCCTCCCTGGGGGCTTGCGGCCGGATTGCCTCCCTCGGTGGATTTGAGGGGGGTTTTCTTTTTTACGGCTTCACTTTGAGTAATGCCGCGCCCATTAGGTCGGAATCGAATACCGACAGGGCCGCGCTGTAAATAACCTCCGCCTCGGGGTCCACCAAAACCGCTACCTCGTGGCCGAGGTGCTTTTCCGTGTCGCAGAATTCCGGGTCGTTCTTGACCACGTATTTTCGGCACGCCATCGGCCGACGTTCGTATATCGAGCATTGCCCCTGTTTCAGGAACACACATTTTCGGTCCCCTGGCGGGAGATTCGCCCACGCCTTCGGGCTGTCGGCGTCAACTGTGGATTGCCGTTCTAGGCGGCCCTCGTCCACGGTCATTCCGTGTTTGCGCATGTGCCAGCGAATCAATATGGCTTCTTCGCGCGTGATTCTCACGGGGAGGTGACAGCACGCCGAACACCCTTTTTTGCAGGACACCCCGGCCCATTGGGGCGTTTGGGACAGTCTCCGCATGCCCTTATCGACCTTCATATGCAGCGTGGCCGCTACGCCCTCGGGGTTCACCGTGGTGTCCGCGTTCGGCTGGAACTGGTCCCGGTAATGCGCGTGCATCGTTTCGATGGTTTTCCGGGTGTCCGGAGTGCCCCTAACCCACATTTGGGCAACAGCCATCGATTTAGGGTTGAAGTCTTCCGGGGCCACGGGGGCAGTTAACGGGTTCATAGCCACGACTCGATTATTTTTGGATCGTCATTCGGTTCGCGCGGCAGACAATACAGGCCCTCAAGCTCGAATGAGTCGCGGAGGGGTTGCAGCGTGCGGGCCGCCCGGGTTTCCTCTGTGGCGATGGGGCCGCCAGCGACGATCAGGAATTTCCGGGCGATGAAACAATCCGGCTGGTCTGACGGGTGGTCATACACCGTCCAAAGCGCCAGGGGGCGGGCCGGGTCGCTCACAGGTTGAACGGGATTTTGTCCGCGTCACTGCACCCGACCGCCCACACCGATGCAAAGTCCTTGTCCTTGACCTTTTCGGAGTAGGCGATTTTCCCCGTAGCTCGGCCGTAAATGGCCCGGGAAACGTTCACGCCTCCAAACCCGTTTTTGGACCGGTAGGTATAGCAGAGCGCATCGGCGTTCGGGTGCCACGACACCGAAACCAATTCGAACGAGGCCGGGTCGCGCTGGGCTTCCTTGATCGTCCGTTTGCCCTTTTGGGCGTCCGAATAGGCGGCCTTCACGCGCTCGCGCGCGGCGGAGTCTGCGGCATTGGCATTACCTGCGGACGCGAGCAGCGCGATAAGGGCCAGGGCGAGGGGTTTTGCAGTGTGGAGCATGGTCTAGCTTTAGGTTAACTTCGGTTTTGCCGTGATGACAAATTTCGCTTTTGTCGGCTTGTAATCCGGGTGTTGCCCGGTTTTGATGGCGAACAATTCCCAGCGGGAATAGTCCATCACTCTTAGTCCGCGTTCATACTCCGCCCACCGTTGCCCGGCACCCAAAAACACAAGCTCTGCGGCTTGGGATTGGGTGAGTCCGGCAACCTCGCGGGCGAGTGCGATTTCGGCGGGGGTGGGGATGGGTTTCGTATTCGGCATATCGGTTATCTCTAGTTGGATACTAACGCAAAGCGTGAGAACGGTCGGTGTACATCGTAACGAATACCGTGACTTTTTGCGTTCATTCAATGCTATGCAATGCGTTAGCGCAAATCCACCCCCGGGCCCTAGGGGAGGGGAACCACCGTCCCGCCTCCCGCCCTGGCCTTAGCTCGGAACCTGCTGGTGCAGGCGTTCCCCGCCCTTGCCGAGAAGCCACCATTGGCCCGCCTGGAGGGCCCACACGAGGCACGCGGTAGCGCCGTGGTACTCCACCACCCGGCCGGACCCCGAAGCCTTCACGAGGGCGACAGCGTGCCCGGCGGTGGTCTTCGGATGGGCCTTGCCGTGGGCGTCCGTGGCTTCGAAGCTCCCCGGGGGCAGCATGGCGGCCAGGGCGGCGGCCTTCACGTCGGCCCACCCGGACACGTCGCCCCGCTTGTCTTCGATGACTTGAATCCAATAGAGGATGTCTTCCGGGCGGTCGTACAGCGCGCCCCCGTTGTCGTTCATGTGGTTTTCGTTGCCCGCGAGGCTGTAGCACTGTTCGCACAGCGTGACGTGTTCGTTATCCCCGTTGCCAGTGGCGCGGGTTTGACGGTGACAGCAGCGGCATTCGTAGATGCCCGACCCGGCGGCCATGAGGCTGTTTTTCGTGCGGGCGGTGGTAGCGCGGGGCTTCTTTGCGGCGGTGGTCTTTGCGGTGGTCATGGTGTCGGTTCCGTTCGTTGATTCGATGACTCTAGTGTGACGCAGAGCGTTAGCGCTGTCTGTGGCGAAACTCACGCTTTGCGTTAGTTGTTTAGCGGCCCGGCATCACGCGGCACCCGCAAGCGGTCACGGCTGTGATTTCGACGCCCTCTAGGTGGTGGGGCTCGGATTCGGCGACGAAGATTTCCCGGGCTTCCTCGCGGCTGGTGGCGGTCACGATGTAGAACTGAATCAGCGGCTTCGCCTTGCCCCCGCGCGGCCCCTGCATCGGCGTCGAGGTCATCACTTGATAGGCTTGGAGCGTGGCGGTGGCGGTGTTCATCGTGTGTCCTGTGTGTTCGGTGATGGGGTCGAGGCCCCGGGGTGTTAGGCGGCGGCGGCGAAGATAGAGAAAAGTTCGTGGTACTCGCGGGCCGGGATTTCCACCACGTTAGACAGCCCGATTTCGCGGCCGAGTGCGTGGCTGTAAACCGTCATCGGAACGTCCTTGAAAAAACGGTCTTCCTTGCCTTCGGTGCGTTCCATCCACGCGTGAGCGATACCGTTTGCGGTGTGGCCGATGGCGACGAATTCGATAACTTGGGGGTGGGTCATTTCGTGGGCTCCGTGTGCGGTGTGTCGATGTAGTTATTGTGACGCAGAGCGTTAGTAGCGTCTAGAGACTTATCTCACGCTCTGCGTTAGTTCATTGGTCGGTGTGTTCGATGGTGGCGCGCTTGCCGTCGGCGACGTATTGCGCGAAGTGGGCCAGGGCGTCCGCGAGCTTTGCGACGGGGTAGACCGTGGTCACCTTGGTGTGGTCGGCGAAGTGGAGAACAACCTTGATTTCCATTTTCATGAATCCTGAAAGGGTTTGGAGGTGGGGCCGAAGCCCCGGGCCTTACTTCTGCTTCGTGATGTTGCGGGGGTTGCGGTAGCCGAGGCGAACCAGCATGGCGAATGCTTCGGTGCTGTTCGATGCGCGGATCTTCACGGCGTCGGCGTTGCCCTTCGGGGTGGTGACGATGGCGGTGTAAACGTTGCTGTTCATGGTGCGTTTCCTGTTGCGTGATTCGATGAAAGAATTGTGACGCAGAGCGTTAGTTAACGCAAGCGGTTTGTGTGACGCAGAGCGTTAGTTATCGCACGGAAAACTAAGCCAGATTTGCCATCGGCCGGAATTTGCGGTGGAATCACGGGATGCGCCGGACCTCTAACGCCGTGAGTGAGTTCCTAGAGCCCGATCCCGTGGAGGTGGAGGGCTTGGGGCGCGGGTTCGCGGGTGACGAGTGGGAGGCGGACGAATTGCGGGTGGGTGCCTTGATGGCATGCCTCGATTTCGCCGGGGTGCTGTGTGCGGACGTGGGTTCGGCGAGGTGGAGCGGCTACGCGTACGGACCTGCGGACAGGATGCGGGTTGAGGCCGTGCCGGACTTCCCCGGGAGGCCCACGACGTACGCGCCACCGCCTCCACCACCGCCCCCGCCCCCGGCACCACCGCCCCGACCTTCGCCCCGCTACTGGACGGACTTTCCACCCCCTCGGGCGGTGTCTCCCCCGCCCTGGCCTGAACCGCTGCGAGGCGATGCGAGGGACCGACACGTTCGGCTGCTGGAAGAACAGATTGCAAGGGCGCGCCTGATGATGGCCGAACGGGCGCTTAAGGAAGTGGCGCAAATGCGCTCCAACAAAAAGGACTGACCCATGCGTGACCACCTGTTAGGACACCCAGCGAACGCGCGCGCCGTGCAGGGCGTGACCGAGCCGGACGAATGGGGCGACTGCACCGACACGTACCCGCTAGGCATCCCCTCGCGCGTGGCGCGCGAACTCATTGCCGAACCGAAGGAATGGCGCGAGCGATTGCTTAAGCGCGTGCAGGCCCGGCAATTCCAAACCGGCAACCACGCGAACCCGGACGGGTCGGTGACCCCATGCCCCGCGCGCAAAGCGAAAATTTCCATCTCGGGGTTTGGCCCGCTGCGGCGCACGGACCTGGGGAACCTGTCCGGCACACGCGTGCAGGAACAAGCGGCGGCGGCCCTGGCGGTGCCTCTACGGGCCCGCACGGCGGTGCAGGCGGCCGACAGGATGGGCGAGGCGTTCGCGCACATGGAAGCGGCGAAGGGGTGAACGATGTTCCGATGTGATGGTGAGGTGAACCGCTACCGCAAGCACGTCCCGGGCGTGTGGGCGGGCGATGAAACGTGCGGGTGGTTCATTCTCCCGGCGACCGCTAGACGGCCCCTAGCGCTGCGCATCATGGCGGCCAGTGGGGAGGGGTGGGAGCATGTCTCCGTATCGACCGCGACCCGGTGCCCGACGTGGGAGGAAATGCACTACGTGAAGGGCCTTTTTTGGGGCCCCGAAGATGTGGTGATGCAGCTTCACCCGGCGGCCTCGGAGTACGTCAACAAACACCCCTTTTGCCTGCACCTGTGGCGGCCCATCGAGGCGGCCATTCCGACACCTCCCCGAATCATGGTGGGCTGATGAACTTCGTAGACCTTCCCCCTAACGGCTCGCCCGAGTGGAACGAGATTTTTAACCGCGCCTGGATGGCGTTCCCGCTGGAGGTGCGCGAGCAAATCGCGGCCACGGACGACGGCAGCAGGGATGCCGGGCACTACCTCGCGCGCGCGGTCACGCTGCTACGCGTCCAACGGGACACGGCACAGGAACAGGTGAGCGAGCTGCGCGGGCGGCTGGACTCGCGGCAAGCGCACATTGACGCCCTCATGTGGGAATACTGCCCGGAGGACATGACGCCCGAACAGCGGGTGAAGTGGGCCGGTCATCAACGCGCGGTGAAGGGGTCGAAGCCCATCGAATCCGCTTCGGTCGTGCCGCTGACCTGGGAGCAAATGAAGGCCCTGGCCGAGGGGCGCAAGGAATGACGGACACCATGCAACATCGGGTGTTCTTCGAACTGAAAAGCAGGCGCGAAGATGACGGCATCGTGTATTACGTTTTTCGGCGCGATGACCCCACGGACGAAGGCACGCCTATTTGCCTGATGCCCGCGCACTTCGTCGAAGCTTCGGGCCTGAAAGATCGGCTGACGGACCTACTGGCGGACATGCTGGCCGGGGCGCTTCGAGGCGCGGCGGACGCGGCGGGAGTCGTGGGCCGGGACGAATGAAATGACAGGCATCATGCAAAGGGTGTTCGGCGAGCGGCTGACGTTCATTGAATGCGACGGCGTGCCGGTGCCGGAACCCGACCCGATCAAGTGGTCCCGATGGATGGCGGCGGAGCGTTCGGCGGTGGCTCACACGAGGATCGGGGACACCTCGGTGTCTACCATCTTCCTAGGAACGCCCCACATCGGCGGCCTGTACGAAACGATGGTGTTCCCGCCCGATGGCTCGCCCCTGACGTACCGGTACGAGAGCCGGGCCGATGCCGCGAAGGGACACGGGATCATCGTTGAAGAGGTCAAGCGTCGAGCAATTGAAGGGCCCATGACGAAGGGCAATTGACATGACGGGCAACATGCAAAGCCCCGAGCGGCTATTGCGCGTGACCTCTCCGAAGTTCTGTGCGGGGGCCGTGTGGGTCAAGCGCGACGGCGTTTGGAGGTGCACGGAGTCGGCCCCAATCCTGTCATGGATGCGGCGCAAGTCGCCCGAGGAAGCGCGGGCCATCCTGGACCGCTACGGGTGGGCGTGGGAGTGGGTTCGGCCCGTGGGCCACAATGACCCCCCATGAAGCCCAAAACAATCGCCCTGGGGCCGTTTGAACGCGTTGTGTCGGTGGTCCCCGAGTACGTGAGCGGCCCCGGCTGGACGAATGCCCCGGTGTGGGTTCACGTCGAGGACAGCCAAACCCGCCGCCTTCGTACGGAGTGCATCCAACCCGACGAACGAACCCCCGAGCTTCACGCGCTTTTCGACGTGGGGGCCTCTGCTGTGGCGGCGCTACTGCGGGCCGTGCCCACGATAGAGGCAAAGTGAACCACGAACTGCAAGAGGCGACTCTCCGCGTGGAGCGGCTGCAATGGGTCATCGCCGAAGCCTGGGACATGCTCCCCGAGGCGGTGCGCGCCTCATGCCCGAGGGTCCGGGACGGTGCGCCCGACATCGTGGGCGGTGTGCGGCTGGTGATGGGTCAAGCGGAGGCCCTGGCCGAGGCGGCCGAACTCCTGTCGCAACGTCATCGCCTGGGGCGTTTGGAGTACGAAAAACGATGCGATGATTGGTGCGAGCGCTGGAAACCGTAAAAAGCGGGAATACAGCACAAAATACAGCACACGGGACCACCCCGAAACCTAAGTGGTTGATTCACAAAGGAAATTTCGATGTCCCGGCATCATCCCGGCTAACGCCGGACACTTGCTCTGGAGTGCTCCACAGTGCTCCGGGCATGACATAACCTGTTGATTCACAAGGGATAACGCTCCGGATTTTCCTCCCGAGTGCTCCTGAGTGCTCCCGGTTGCCACACACTTTACAGCACAAAAATCAGCATTCAGAATCGGGTCACCGTCTAACGCAAAGCGTCACAAGGAACCCCGATGAACACTGCTACCGCCTCCGTTTCGACCCGCACCACGGCCCCCCGCGCCACCGATGACAAGATCCGCCGCGCCCGTGCTGGCACGGTCAAGCGCTGGAACGCTGGCAAGGGCCTTTACCTGGAGGCCAATTGGACCCCCGGCGGCCTGCATTCCTGGCGCTTCGATTTCCCGAACCCGACGAAGGGCAAGCGCGATTCCATGAGCCTGGGTCAGTACCCCGCCGTGTCCATCGTCGAGGCCGAGGCCGAGGCCGCGAAGGCTCGCGCCATCATCGCCCGGGGCCAGTGCCCGAAGGCCGTACGGAAGGCCGAGGCGGAGGCCCTGGCCCGTGACATCGCCGACCGTGAGGAAGCGGCAGCGCGCATCGCAGCGGGCAAGGCAGCGCGTAACACCGTGCGCGACATCGCGGACCGCTTCCTCGCCTCGCGGTGGGTCAAGGGCGGCAAGAAAAATCAGTGGTCGGATCACTACGGCTCGCGGTGGGTTCGGATGATGGATAAGCACGTTCACCCGTTTATCGGCGACATGCAATGCGCGGACGTGACCCCGGCCGACATCTATGGCGTTATCGAGCGCATGGATGCGGCGGGCATTCACGAAGCGTCGAAGGTGGTCCGCATCCACCTTACGCAAACGTTCTCCCTGGCTCAAGTGGTGGGCCTGTGCAAGGAAGACCCGGTGGCCCCGGTGGGTGTTGTGGTGCGCCGCGCGAAGCACACGAAGGGTCACCCCGCCATCGTCAAGCCGGGCGAGCTTGTGGAGCTTTTCAAGGCCCTGAACACGTCGCCGAACCCGACCCTCCGCGCGGCCCTGCTGGTGTCCCTCTACGTGGCGCAACGGCCCGTGAACGTGCAGGCGATGAAGTGGGCGCACATCGATTGGGACGCGGCGCAATGGGTCATCCCGGCCGCTGAAATGAAGGGCACGAAGGCTAAGAAAATCAGCGGTGATGACCATATCGTTCCGCTCTGCCGTCAAGCGGTGGCCGTGCTGCGGGAGGTGCTGGAGTACGTGGAAAAGGACGCGGCGGGCGAGCCGGTGTCGCCTTTCGTGTTCGGGAATCAGGAATGGAAATCGGGCCAGGGCCTCCCCCTCTCGGCCGACCGCGTGCGCGATGAATTGGACCGCCTGGGGTTCAAGGGCCGCCAGTCCCTCCACGGCTTCCGCGCCACGTTCCGGAGCATGTGCCGGGAGTTCTGTGGCATCGGCCGCGACTGCCTGGAGTTCCAACTTGCCCACGGCACAGACGAACCGCTCGGCCCGGCCTACGCCCGCGAAACCCTGTTGGCTGAACGAACCGAGGCGGTGCAGGTTTGGGCCGACTATATCGACCGCCTGACCGCCTCGGGTGCTGTGGTGGAAATGGCCCGGCGGGCCGCCTAATTACTGGTCCCCGGGCTTGCCCCGGGGTTTCCAAGTGCCCTCAATCCACGCGTAAATATCGGCCGCCAGGAAGCGGACAGGGCCCCCGAGTTCCGGCTTGTGGCGTTCCGGGAAAAGCCCCTGACGGCGGTACTTCGCAATCGTTTTGGGGGCCAATCCCACGAGGTCACAAACCGTTTCTAGACGAAGCAGCGCGCGCGGGTTTTCGGCAATTTCAAGGTGCTGGTGATAACCCTCCTTCGGGGTTTTCGTGTCCTTCGGCTTAGGTTTGGGAGCGAGTGCGATTTTAGCGGTGGGCGTTTTATTGGCTTTGGTGGCCATCATTTTTAAACTCCGGGAATAACGGACGTTAATTCCCCATCCCTGCATCGAACTAACCGGCCTGCCCTGCCGGTTTCGATGTTCCTAGCTCATTGCATGGTGGGGGTTGTGTCCGTCGGCGTATCGCCTTCGGCTTCCCCGAGTTTTTCGGAAATGAAATTCTTGATGAAATCGGCGAAACCGGTTTTCGCGCGGGCGATACCCATTCGAGCCTTAATAATGCCCATGGTTTGATTCAAACGGGCTTCGTCCCGCTCGGCCGGGCCCTGGTCGGCGAGGTAATCCCCGACGGCGTGCAGCATGGCGACAAAAATTGCCATCTGGTCCATGGGTTCATCCCCCGCGATGGCGAACAGCCCGGCTAAACCCCGTTCGTAAGCCCGGACGCGTTCCGAAGGATCTTCGGCCCCGGCCTTAATCAATGCCACCCTGAAACGGGAGCAATACTCCTTTTGCATTTCCTCGGCCGTGGCGGCTTCTAGCTCCTTCGGCACGTCAGAGAGGGTGTGCACCTCGGCGGAGGTGTGCCGGATGTCCCACAGGGTCGCGGAACCCTCGCGGCGGGTCACGGTGCCGCAATCAATCGTCCGTTCCTCGTTCGGGTCGAGGGATTCCACGCTGACGGCGTAGGATTCCGGCTCCCCGGGCTGGCGGATGAAAATGTAATCCGTGGTGGTTTTGACTTTCACGATAATTCCTCTTCCTGCATCGCCTTATGCAAGGCGGTCAAAAGTTCTTGTTCTTCCTCTGCCAAGTCCCGGCCGATTTGCTGGAAGATTCTCCAGCGGTTTTCGATGGCGTTGAACAGCAGGACGAATAGCAGAATTTGAAAATTGGCGATGATGAACCCAAAAGGCCAGGGTATCAGGGGCCCATCATCCGCCGTCAACAGGTGAGCGATAAGCGCCAGGGTAATCACCGGCCCGGACAATATCGTTCGCCCAATCCACAGAATCAACCGTTCCGGCCCGACCCGCATACTCCACATTAAACGGCGGTGGTCGTTCGATTCGATCAGAAACCGAATGGCGGATATCGCGGCCGGGCCGCTTTGATGAAACATCCGCATTCGGGGTTACCCGAGGACATCGGCGAAGGCGTCCATAATCACCGGGAGGGCGATTACAGCGGCCATGGTTGCGACGGCATCGTATTCCGGCCCGTTCATGCGTTTGACGGCCTCTAGGGCGTTCCTCGCCTCCGGGGTTTGGCCGACCTCTGCCAGGGCGCGGGGGAATGCGTACCCGATGCCAGTAATCAGGGCCAGCATCACGCGGGCCTCCGTGGGGCCGACGGCGAATGTTCCCAGCGGCGGGGGATACTCGGTTTCCATGGTGGCCGATCAGTGGGCAACAGCCCCGGGCGAAACCTCGCGGACAAGCTGGTGATAAGCCTTTTCGAGTTCAAGAATCATTTTCGTCCCCGCACCGTCCACGCGATGCGGCCGGATATTGAAGGCGGAGCAGCGGCGCTCCGCGTTGTGCCCGGAAAACCGGGTTGCAATGAAAACTTCCGCCTTGTCGCGCGGGGTCCATGTGCTGACGTGTTCCGGGACGATGAACCGCAGATCCGCCCGGCCGTTCAGGGCGTTTTTGATTTCGGTCACCGTGTTCCCCTGGAACCCCAGCACGTCGGCCCGTAGGACGACCTTTTCCGGCTGGTGGGTGCTGGGCTCGGGGCCATAGGCTTTCGGGGCCGCCTGGGGCGTTTCCGGGGCCTTCGCGGGGCTCTCGGCCTGGGAGGGCGGAACCGGTTCCGCGACGGGGCCCCCGAGTTCCTGGGCAAGGGTTGCCATCACGGTCGAGCGGAGGCCGTTCTCTACCTGCTGGGCGACCGATGCGCCCACGCTCGCGGCGATGGACGACAACCGGGCTTCAATGTCCCCCATGAGGGCGGCGGCGTGCGCCTGTAGAAGCTGGTCCACGGCCCCGGTGATGGTCGAGGCGAACACGGTAGAGGCGTGCGCGAAAACGGCGCGGTGGTGGACGGCCTGGGCGGTGCTGATCGGGGATCGAGGCGGCGAGGTGATGCCGTTGGCCTGGGTGCTGCGCGTGACCATTTCCAGCACGGGGACGACGGGCGGCGCTGCGGCCTCTGTGGGCGCTTGCGCGGGGGCGGTGGGGGGATTGGTGCTGCTGATCGGCGCGGAGGCCGTGGTGGGGCTGCTGGTGGCCTCGGTGGGCAGTGGGCCGGGGAGCATGTAGCCCGGGATATTCTCGCGGCCCCACGCATAGCCCTCGTCGAGGTATCGGCGGAGGGCTCCACCCGTCACACCCTGCTTGATGCCATGGAAGCGGCGGCGGCGGTTCAGGGGGAACATTTCCCATTGCAGCGCGTGAACGATGCGGGGCAGCGAACGGGTATCGCCTCGGGCAATGAGCCGGTGTTCCTCGCGCGCGATGCGGGCCCATTCGTCCATCGTCCATCGGGCATTGCCGCGAACCCCGGCCTCGTCTTCCATTTCGGCGAGCGCGGCCCCGGACAGCTTCGTGATATCGAACGGCGGGAGGTCTGCCGGGGGCTTCTTCGCGGCCTTCACGGTGTCGGGGTGAGAAGCGGCCAGGGCGCGGGCCTGATCGAACGCTTTTCGAAACCGCCCGTTGCTGTCACGGCCTTGAATCTCGCTGCGGCTGACGTGGCGCGCCTTCGGAAAAAATTGCAGGTGCCCCAGATACATCGCCTCGGACAGGCTGCACCGTTTTGTACCCTTGCGTACAGGTGCGTCAAGGTAGGGAAGCCCGAGCAGGGCAGAGCCCATGTATTCCTCGTGTGTCCACTTCGTTTCGGTCGTCGTTGACATGGTGTGTTTTCCCTGAAAGTTTGGTTACGGACTTTGTACGCGCTGCGTCAGTCCGGGGCCGGGCTCGATTCAACGCGAACGGGCGTTCTGTTGTCAACAGTACCGGCCCGGTTGCCCGTTTTTTCAAAGAGCGGAACCAGTTCCACGGACACGGCCCGACCCATCAACAGGGTTAGCGAACCGGCGTGCAGAACGGGGAGGTTTTCCCCGCCGCTGAGAGTGAGCGCGAGCGTTACGCGCCCGCCTTCGTGGGGCTGGATTCCGACAGTCAATAACCGGCATTCGAGGGCAATCCCGGGGGTGCTTGCCTCGGCAATAGTCGAGTGGACAATAAGGTTTTGCACAACCTTTTCCGCGTGCAGGACGACCGGGGCCGCGAGGTCGGGAAACCGCACGGCAGTCCGCGTGCCTACGGGGTCGAGCCCGAGTAAATCGCCCTGGTCCGCTTCCTTGAAAAGGGCCGCCTCTAGGCCGGGGGCCACCGTGTCAAGCATGGGCGCGGGTACGTCCACGTCCACCCGGATTTTGAAACATGGGGGGTCCGCGCGGTCGTCCCGCTTGATGCTCCGGAGGGTTCCGGGGGTCCGGTTCTTTAACGTCAACATGGCGGCCCTTAATGCACGCATGTGCACGGAGTGATATCCCCGAATGCCTGCCGGTGCTGGTTTGCGAGGTGGGGAATCTGCTTGTTGATAAAGGCCATCCACCCGATTTCGCAGCGGGCGCAAAACGAAGTGCCGGTGATGAACCCGAGCGCGTGAACCAGTCCGTTTACAGCGGCCTCGCAATCGGTTTTCTCTGCGGAGAAGTTTCCGATCAACTCCACCACCGCGCGCGCCGTGGCCGATGAAATTCGCTGTTGCCGTTCGGTCGATACATACGTGCCATCGATGTCGATATGGGTCATGGTGTGCCCCTGGTGAGGTTGAAAAAAGAGGGCGTCCGGCGTGGCCGGTGGCGTTGAACTTGGGAGGGATGGGGAAAAGAAAACGGGTAACGCACGCCCTGAAAATCATTGAATGATGGGTGTCATTCCTCCACCCATGTGATGTGGTACAGGCCCGCGAGGTCGTCCGCTTCTTCGGGTGTCAGCAGTCCCCGCGAGGCGTCGAGGATTTCGGCGGCGGCTTCCTTGTCGATGGCGTTCTTGATGGACGCGGCGAACTTTTCGAAGCTCATGGGATCGAGCGGCGGCGCGGCCGGTGGTGGCGAACGCTTGCCCTTGATGGCATCGCGCGCGGCCTGCACACGGTCGGGAACGTCGGACGCTTCGGGGGTCTCGGGGTCGCCCATGTCGAACCAGTCGCGCGGGCTGCTCACTTCGTCGCGGAGGCTCTGGTAAATGCGTTTCAGGCGGACCATTTGGGCCGGGGTCATGGCCTCTAGGCGGCGCTGCGTGAGCGTTTCAATGTGGGCCTTCGTGACGCCGAACGGGGCGAACGCGTCGAGCATTTTCGACAGGGCCTCGGGCGAGGTGTCGGCCTTCGTGCGCAACGTGATGTCAGCCTGTTCTAGGGCCGTATCGATGATGTCCTGAGGGATGACAGCGAAGATGCACCCGCGCGTTCGGCGCTGCGCCATGTTGGCGGTTAGTTCGTAAATGTCCCGTTCATCGCGGAGGCGGTAGCCCCCTTTTTTCGTGTCGCGCCAATGGCGCACGATGAAGGTCACGGGGCGGTGCGTGCGGCTTTCGAGGTCGTGTGCATACGCCTGGACTTCGCTGTACGGCACGCCATCGGACCCGGTGCCCCGGCTCATTTCCTTGAACCCGAATTCGATGTTCCCCCATAGCTGCGCGATGGCCTGGGCCGCGTGGATGGAACCGCCCGTGATGGTGTTCCCGCCCTTCGCATATTCGTACTGTGCAAGCTCTGCGAGGCGGGTTCGTGAGAAGGCATTCACGATGCGGTCAAGGCACTTTTTTTCGTCGCGCGGGAAGCGCTGCGCCATCATGTATTTGACTTGAATCTCTGCCACCTCGCGGGACTGGAGGGCCAGGGCAGAGGACGTGACGGGAGGCGGTGGGGCCGCAAGGGCCGTGCCGTTTTCGTTGTCGTCGAAGGGGTCGAATTCGCTCATGGGCGGGCCTCGCTGTGTTCGCGTTCCAACGCCTTCAAAACCTCGCGGGCCTCGGCGATGGCAGGGGGAAAATACTGCTGAATGCTGGTGACCGTTTGTGCGTCCCGGTCGGGTGAGGTGCAGCGGGCGATCAGCACGGCGAACACGCGGAGAAGCGCGCTACACAGCACCCCGGGCCGCTGGTGTTCCTCGCTCATGCTGGCGAAGGTTTTGAACACGGTTTCGCAGACTTCGCCGACCAATTTATGATCGGTGGGGCTGCTGGCATCGATGCCTAGATTCATGGTGATTTCCTTTGCATGGTGTGTGTCATCTAATCCCGCATGTGCCAATCGCGGAGAAAAATTTCTCTGACCTCGGGCGGGTATCCGGGCCATTGCTGCGTGCGCTTGCACTCGGCGAACCGTTGCAGGGCGAAAGCATTTCGACGGCGCGCGTAGGCGATGGCCTTTTCGTCGAGCATGTAGACCGCCGCTGCATACGGGTACTCGTTTTCAACGACGGCGAACAACATTTCATGCACCGGCAGGCCCGAGGCGATGGAATAGCCGTCGCAGTACCAAGCGGCCTGATAGTGATATCCGTGCAGTCCGGCGGCCTGCGCAAATCCGTCTTCGCTCGCGTCCGTCGCGGTCTTCACGTCGAGGGGCATCAATGCGGTGCGGTGCTGCACAGGGCTGATGCAGTCGGGGCGGCACTTGCACAGGACACCCGTTTTCGGGTCAATCCAATAGCCCGAGGTTTCACACACGCCGTCCGCCAGTAGCTCGGCCACGGGCTCAAGCGCGCGGAGGTTTCGGGCCTGGGCGTGGGCCGCCTCGGCCTGTTCCTCGCCGATGACCTGGACGCCCTGGGAGGCCCATTCCTCCACGTATTCGCGCCATCGGTTCGTATTCTTGTTGACCCCTGAGGGGCCCACCCGATACCGCTTATCGAACTGGTCGGATTCGAGCAAGCTGCAATGCACCAGCGTGCCGTTGAACTGCGATGCGCTCGGCGCGGCGGCCTTCGCCTTCGGATACGGGAGCGTGGCGGCGTAGTAGTGAAAGGGCGTCTTGAGAAACCGCCGCACACCCGTGGACGAAAGCCCTTCGCCCTTGTGATAAAGGCCGTTGTCGAGGTCGAAGTAAACCCCGGGCATGGTGGGCCCCTCGGTGAACGTCGATGCGTCGATGGCGAAGCGGAAAGGGTGGTCCATCACTGCCCCCGAAGGCGGCGCACGAGGCGCACGAACCATGACACGGGCCGCGCATGCGTGACCCACCGCGAGGGCTTCGGGAACTCACGCGGGCCATGCCACGCGTTGCCCTTGCGCACCACGTCGAACCAGTCAGCGGACGGCATGGATACCCCCCGTGTACTCCGCGAGGTCATACGCGTAGGCGTCGGCGTAGAAGTGCGCCACGCGGCCTAGCCACGCTTGCGCGGGCAGGCGTGTAGCGGGGTCGGCCGACTCTGCGGCGGCGGTGATGATGGACACGGCATCGGTGATAAGCCCGAGCTGATCGCCTCGCCCGAGGTAGTCCGCCACCACGTCCACCACGCGGGTGCGTGCATACGGCTGATCGGGGTTCGGGGTCGCCACGAGGAACAGCGCATTCCGGTG
>Ga0164306_10000070_pt1 | contig 37410 bp, 53 predicted proteins | sample Whisoiple_242_MG_FD_110213 | JGI IMG/M metagenome (GOLD analysis project Ga0164306, IMG submission 110213) | Soil microbial communities amended with fresh organic matter from upstate New York, USA - Whitman soil sample_242_MG | ecosystem: Environmental > Terrestrial > Soil > Unclassified >... | reverse complement strand
AGGCCAGCAGGCTGGGACCACTCCCGAAACGGGAGGTAACGGAGACCAGCAGCAGGCAGGTACGACGGTCACCATCGACGACTCGACGCAGTTGCCGGACACCCACCCCCTCGTGAAGACCCTAGCGGCCAACAAGGACAAGATCTCGAAGCTCCAGGCGGAGCTCCGGGATGCACAGTCCAACTCGGCCAAGGCGACTCAGCTGGAGGAGGAGCTCGGCAAGCGCCCGACGTCCGAAGCCCTGGAGACTCTGCAGACCCGGTACGACCGGCTCGAGGGGTTCCTGCTGGCGGCGGGTGGCCCTCTCGCCAAGGCTCTCGACAGCCGCACCTTCTCCAAGGACCTGTTCGAGACCGACAAGGACATCGCCACCCTCGTCACGGAGTTCAACCGAGCCAACCCCTCGGCCACCTCCACGGCGCTCGGGTCCGGCGCAGCAGCCCCGGCCGCTGGGAAGATGAACCCCAACGATCTTCTCCGCATCGCGGCCGGTAAGCAGTAACCCTCAACTGAAGGCCCCCGGGCCAGAAAGGAGTCAGTCCACATGGCTGACATCTCTCGTGCCGACGCGCTGGCTCTGCTGGCCCGGCAGGACATCAACGAGATCATCAAGCCGGAGACGCAGACCTCCGCGGCGATGAGCGCGTTCCGGACCATCCGCATGTCGGCTGGTGTGGCCCGCATGCCCGTCCTCGCGGCACTGCCGACCGCTGGCTGGGTGACGGACAACAACTCCACCGACGCGACCGGCGTCAAGCCGACCAGCAAGGTCTCCTGGACCAACAAGGAGCTCGTCGCGGAGGAGATGGCGGTGATCGTGCCTGTGCACGAGAACACCCTCGCGGACTCCAACTTCGACCTGTGGGGCGAGATCCGTCCCCTGGTCAGCCAGGAGTTCGGCCGCATCCTCGACGCGGCGGTCTTCTTCGGCGAGGGCAAGCCCGCCACCTGGCTCGATCCAGCACTCGTCCCCGGTGCCATCGCCGCAGGCAACAGCGTCGTGGAGGGCACGGGCGTCGACCTCGCCGAGGACTTCAACGAGGCCTTCGGCCTGGTGGAGGACGACGAGTTCGACGTCAACAGCGCCTTCACCGGCCGGTTCCTGCGTCGTCAGCTGCGAGGCCTCCGCGACGAGAACGGTCAGCCGATCTACCTCGACGCGCTCCGTGGCGACGGCAACACCGCCTCCATCTACGGCCAGGACCTCCGGTACCTGACCAACGGTGGCTGGGACCGCACCGAGGCCATCGCGATGGTCGGCGACGCGTCCAAGGTCGTCATCGGTGTCCGCGAGGACGTCCAGGTGAAGCTGCTCGACCAGGCCACACTCGGCACGGGTGCCAACCAGATCAACCTCGCCGAGCGGGACATGGTGGCCCTGCGCTTCAAGTTCCGTGTCGCGTTCGCCACGGCGTACAGCACGGCCCGAGTCGGCGGCAGCCCCACCGACTACCCGTTCGCTGTCATCACCCCGGCTGCGGGCTGATCGCCATGACGTACGGCAACGCGCCCCGCACCCAGGCGGAGTGGGACTCCCAGCGAGCCGAGGTCAAGGAGAAGGCGGCCAAGACCGTCAAGGCCAACGCCAAGGCAGCTCTCAAGGCCCGTGCCAAGGTGCTGCGAGTCGGGGCCGACCAGGAGTACGCCCCCGTGCTCGAGGTCACCCAGCCCGAGGTCATCGCCGAGACGCCCGACGAGGAGAAGACCCCCGAGGTCAAGCCCTACGCCGAGTGGACCAACGAGGAACTCGCCACCGAGCTCAAGGCACGTGAGCTCCCCCACTCCGGGAACAAGGACGACCTGGTCGCCCGCCTGGAGGAGAACGACAACATCGAGCAGGCGTAACCAATCGCCGGGTGAGGGGCAGGTAGCGGGTCTGCCTGCCCCTCACTTCTACCCAAGGAGGAACACATGAGCGCCATGGACGACCTGAACGCCCTGCTCTTCAACCTGCCCGGGTATGGCCTCCTGACTCCCGACATGAAGCAGAAGGCTCTCGACGGGGCGCTCGTGCCAGACGTGAACGGAGTGTGGCCTGGTCAGGCGGGCTACATCAACACGTACGACGAGTACTGGGCAGCCACCAGCCTGATCGGCTTCCTGCAGGCTCAGCCGGTCGTCCGCCAGACCTCCAGCGAGGGCACCAGCGTCGCCGTAGACGCTCCCAACTGGAGCGGCCTCGTGGCCTACTACCAGTCCATGTCCCGCATCGCTCAGGCGACCGGTAACGGCCTGCTGAACGTCCTGCCCATCCCTGACGGTCCACACGTGTACCACACCGACATGAGTGGGAGGTGGGGAGACGATGACAATGTCGACACCGACCTTGGATGAGGCCGACCGTCTCTTCCGACAGAACGTGCTGGTTGACTCTCTCCAGATCATGGACGTCGGCCAGCCGGTGACCGTGGGTGCTACCGTCACCCGAGCTCTCACTCCGGTCGGAGTACCCGTGCCCGGCCTCGTGCAGACCACCGTTCTCGAGAACGCCGTCGAGTCCAACGTCAACACCACCTACAGCATCAAGGTGCCCCGGGGTACTACTCTGATCCCGGGTCAGGCTGTCAAGGTCCTCTCCTGCCGCCAGGAGCCGGGCCTCGTCGGCGAGGCGCTGCTAGTGGACAAGGTCTCGCTGAACGGTGTGGCCATGATCCGCAAGGCTGTCGCCTCCTCGGCTGAGATCGTCAATCAGGAAGGTAAGGAGGCTCTCAATGGCTGAGATCACGATGGGGCAGCTTGCGTCCAAGTTCGCTCGGGCTGCCCAGAAGCTGCCGACCGTGGTGGACACCAACCTGCGTACTCTGGCTCAGGTCGGGGTAGGCTACGTCAAGCAGGAGATCCAGGCCGCCCACGCGGTCGACACCGGAACTATGCTGAACAGCACCGACGCCGAGCGTGTCGATAAGGACACGTATCTGATCGGCCCGACTGTCAGCTATGCTCCGTACGTGGCGCTCGGCACCAGCCGGATGCCCGCACGACCCTTCCACATCAAGGCCGCCCGTCGTCTACAGCGGGACGCGAAGGACTTTCTGAAGGCGGGTGACCTGGGCCTGTGAGCATCTTCAACGACATCACCAACCTGGTCACGGCCGCCCCAGCGCACGAGGGCTATCCGCCTACGGGGGCTCAGCTGCCTTACGTGACCACGCGCCCTCTCACACTCGACAGCACCGACCCCGCCGTGGCGGGCAACGCCGTCGTGTGGGACTCTCAGTTCAGCCTCTACTGCGCTGGTGCCAGCGTGGAGGCCAGCTACAACCTCGCTGTCATGGTCTGCAACGATCTTCAGGGCACGCGAGTCGGAGGCACCACCCTGAAGACGTCCGTGGGCTACATCGGTGCCCCGGTCGAAGGTCACTACGAGTCGCAGGTGACCGTCCAACTCAACCAAGGAGGAATCTGATGGCAGACATCAAGCCCTCGTCCCACGGCATCGTCGTGGAGCACAAGGAGTCGGGCGTGCGCTACGCTCTGTCCGACGTGAACTACAACCCGAAGGTCCACCGCAAGGTCCGAGACCTGCACCCCGGCGAGACGATCCTCGGCTACAAGCCGAAGAGCGCTGGCTCTCTGGCAGGAGACTCGGAGCAGCAGGCCAGTGGTGCAGGTAGCACCGACCCGGCCGGAGACGCAGCCGGAGAGCTCGCCACGGGCGCACCGACCCAGGAGACCGGGTCCCCCAAGACCGAGGGGTCCGCACCCGCGGGCACCAAGGGCAAGTAGAAAGGACAAGAGAACATGCCGCTCACTCAGTGGAACCCCTCGACGCAGATCAGCCGAGGGAACATCGCCGTCAACGTGTCCCCCGTCGTGGTGGACATCAACGACCCGTCCCTCGCGGAGCTCACCACGGGCATCGGCCTCGACTGCGCGATCCAGACCTTCAACGGGACCTCGAGCACCGACTCGGAGTCGATCGACTGGCTGTGCGACCCCGCGTCGGAGCAGCTTCCCGGCAGCACGACCCACTCCATCGATGATCTCGTCATCAAGTCGTCCGGCCAGGACGATGACGACCTCGTCAGCGCGCTCCAGATCGGCGACACCGTGTACATCTGGCGTCGGGACGGCCTGGCCCACGACTCCGCTCCGGCGGCGGGTCAGTACGTCTGGGTGTGGAAGGTCATCGTGACCTCCATCGACCCGCTCGAGGCGAACAACACGTTCGTCGGCATCACCGCACACATCACGGTCCTGGCCCGCTCGCGGACCGCCGTGCCCATCGGGGCCTGACCAGCCCCATCCATCTCAAGGAGAGAAGACAATGTTCAACAGCTACGAGGAACTGGCAGCCGCAGTCGAGGAGCGCCGTGAAGGACTCCTGACCCTGGAGGTGCCGATCCGGACCCCCTACTCCCCGGAGTACGAGGCAGCCAAGCAGGAGCTCCAGCAGGCCAAGGCCATGAAGCTGGCTACCGGTGGTGGCATCGACTTTCTGGGAACCGGGAACAAGGAGATCGAGCGTCTCGAGGAACGTGTGGCTGAGCTTCAGCCCGAGTCTGAAGTCGTGTTCATCCAGTACCGCCGCGTGCCGCTCGCCGAGTGGCGCGTCATCACCAAGCAGGCGGGGCTGGACGCGTACGATCAGTACGAGAAGGTGCTCCCCAAGACCTTCGTCGGTGTGTTCGGACAGGACCCCGCTCCGGAGGTCAAGCCGGACGGGTGGGTGCAGCCCGAGCCGCTGTCGACCGACGGCGCGCTCGTCAGTTCCAAGGGCGACAAGGGGATTCTGCCGGGGAACAGCATGCTCTCGGTCGTGCAGGCGTTCATGTCCTGGCAGAACGCGGGTGGAGAGGTAACGATCCGCCCTACGAAATCGGGCCGCGACTAGCTCTTCTGCTAGACATGGCCCTGGTGTCCGGACGACCTCCGGTTCGCCTCCTTGACGGGGGAAGTCCGGACACCTGGGATGAGCTGGACCTGGAGGTCCTGTCTCAGTGGAAGTTCCTCAAGGACGCCAAGTGCCCCGCCTGTGGGAGACCGCTAGCACAGCACTTGCACAACTCCAGACTAGGTAGAGAAGAGACAGTCGAGGACTACACCGCGTGGTCCATGGAGTGCCCGGCAGCGCAGGCTATCGCCAGCGGTCAGGCACAGTGGGATCAGGCGAATAAGGCCGCGATCGACTCTCACAACAAGGGCCAGGGACCCGATCCTCGAATGGGAACCTTCTGGCTCAGTCAACGTGAGGGTGAACTACTACCCCAGCCAGAGAAATAGAAGGAGGAAGACATGGCCGATGACGTCAAGATCAAGGTCTCGGTAGACGGTACAGACGCCGCTGCCAAGGGCCTGACTGGTGTCGGAGACGCGGCCAGCGAGACTGACTCCAAGCTGGGGAAGCTTGTCGGTGGGGGGCTCAAGGGCGCTGGTGTGGCCGTCCTTGGGTTCGCCACCGCGGCGGCGGCCGCAGGTGTGGCGCTGACCACCAGCGTTACCAGCGCCTATGCTGAGTACGAGCAGAACATCGGCGGTATCGAGACGATGTTCGGCAACTCCGCCGACAAGATGGAGAAGTACGCGGCGGACGCCTACAAGACCGCTGGCCTGAGCGCCAACGAGTACATGAGCCAGGCCACATCGTTCAGCGCGGCGCTACTCCAGGGCCTAGGTGGCGACACCGAGAAGGCAGCAGAGGTCGCCAACCGCGCCATCACGGACATGTCGGACAACGCGAACAAGTTCGGGTCCAACATCACGGACATCCAGAACGCTTATCAGGGGTTCGCCAAGCAGAACTTCACCATGCTGGACAACCTCAAGCTGGGATACGGTGGTACCGCGGCTGAGATGGCCAGACTGGTCAACGAGTCGGGAGTCATGGGTGACTCCTTCACCGCCACGGCGGAAAACATCAACTCGGTCTCCTACGACCAGATCATCGCCGCCATCGGTGCCGTCCAGGACAAGATGGGCATCACCGGCACCACGGCTGCGGAGGCCGCGTCCACCATCTCCGGCTCGCTGGACACCCTGAAGGGTGCCTGGCAGAACCTGCTCGTGGGCCTCGGCAGTAGCGACCAGGACGTCGCGGCGCTGGCCCAGAACGTGGTCACCAGCTTCGAGCAGGTGCTCACCAACATCACTCCGGTCATCCAGAACATCGGAGCCAACATCCAGAACCTGGGTCCGGCTCTGGGGGACATGGGCAACAGCATCGTGCAGGCCATCGCAGCCGCACTGCCCGCCGTGCTCTCCGCAGGTGTGAGCCTCGTGACGGGCCTGGTAGACGGCATCATCACCGCTCTTCCCGGTCTCGTCTCTGCTCTCGTTCCTGGGGTCATCCAGCTGGTAACGGCCGTGGCTCAGCTGGCTCCTCAGCTACTCGCAGCGGGCATGGCTGCCATAGCTGCTCTGGCCAGTGGTCTGGGCAAGGCGATGCCGACCCTGATCCCCATCATGATCCAGGGCGTCCTGAGCCTGGTGACGACTCTGCTGGCCAACCTGCCGCTGCTACTGAATGCGGGCCTGGAGCTCATTCTGGGACTTGCTCAGGGCATCCTCGCGGCCATCCCGCAGATCATCGCTGCTCTGCCAGCCATCATCGAGGGTATCCTCAACTTCATCCTCCAGGCCATCCCGGCTATCCTGCAGGCTGGCATCCAGCTGTTCAACGGCATCATCCAGGCCATCCCGCAGGTGATCATCGCTCTGGTCACGGCTCTTCCCCAGATCATCACGTCGATCATCACGGCGCTTCTGCAGGCCATCCCGTTGCTCATAAACGCGGGCATCCAGCTGTTCATGTCCCTGATCACGGCTCTCCCGCAGATCATCATCGCGCTGGTGCAGGCGATCCCTCAGATCATCACGTCACTGATCACCACCCTGATCAGCGCCATTCCTCAGATGATCCAGGCCGGTATTCAGCTGTTCATGTCTCTGATCACCGCGATGCCCCAGATCATCATCGCTCTCGTTCAGGCCATTCCTCAGATCATCACCAACCTGGTAAGCGCCATCCAGAAGGCCTGGCCGCAGATCCAGCAGGCCGGATACGACCTTCTGGTCAAGCTGGTCAGCAAGATCAACGAGATCGTTCCCAAGATCGCCTCGGCCGTGCCTCAGATCATCAACGGTCTCGTGAGCGCCATCGGTGCTGGCTTCAGCCAGATGGCCTCCGCCGGGATGAACCTTGTCAAGGGCATCTGGAGCGGCATCACCGGCGGATACAACTGGCTCATGAGCCAGATCAAGGGATTCGTCAACAACGTGGTCAGCGGTATCAAGGGCTTCTTCGGTATCAAGTCCCCATCTACCGTGATGGAGGAGCAGGTCGGCCAGTGGCTGCCCGCGGGTATCGGTGTTGGTGTGACTCTCAACGCTGACTCTGCTCTCCAGCCCATCCGGGACCTCAACGAGCAGATCCTCGCCGAGGCACAGGGCCTCCAGACGAGTGTGGCCTTCACCCACGACACCACCCTTACGCAGACCCTGGTGCCGATGCAGGCTACCCCGCAGCAGGCCAGCGCCATCTCGGTAGAGGCCACCCTGGACCCGGCAGCCATCACCAGCGCCATCGCCGAGGGGTTCTCCAGCCAGGGTACCGCAGAGCAGCCAGCTGTCCGCCTAGACGCCCAGTCCATCCGGGAACTGGGAACGTATATCGTAGACGCCATGCGCGTCCAGACCCGACAGGGGGTGAGCTTCCTTGGCTAGTAGCTCCGTAGACACAGGCAGCGCCGGTCGACTTCGACTGGACGTAGTAGAGGTCGCGACCAACGCGGCCGGTAACTACTCGGACGTGGACTGGGCTCTCTACTTCGAGGAGCGCGTCCAGAACAACACCACCTGGACCGCCACTCCCATCGACGCGATCGTTCAGCAGGTGGGCAGCAACGTGTACTGGCAGGGCCAGTGGACGTTCGACTGGCGTCCCGCCGGACTGCAGTCCCTCCGCATCGCCTCTGGCACGGTGCGGGTGTTCCACCTGCCCGACGGTACCGCTCCTCTCACGGTGGTCGCCTCCATCGGGGACACCCACACCAGCGGCGGCGGGTCCGGAGCTACCGTCTCCGTCTCGCAGAACCTGAGCGTTCTGAAGGTTCCGCCGGGCACCCCGACAGGTGTCTCGGCCACACGAGTGTCGGACACTCAGATCAGTGTGGCCTGGAGCCAGTCCTCCGCCTCCAACGGTCAGCCTGAGACCAACGACATCGTCTGGCAGACCAACGGAGTCTGGGACTCTCAGGTTAGCGTGCTGGCCACCAACTCGGCCACCGTGTCGGCTGCTCCGAACCAGAAGAAGCAGTATCAGGTGCGAGCGTGGAACTCCGGAGCAGGGTTCTCCAACTGGTCGGCGTTCTCCAACCCCGTTTACACGACTCCGGCCGCACCGACCAGCGTGATAGCTACCAAGAAGGCCAACCTGGACGTGGACATCACGTTCGTGGACAAGGTCGCCTATGCGGAGCACACCCACGAGGTCTGGCACGGTACAGTCTCCGGTGGTCTGACCACCTGGGACTCCAGCCCGCTGGCCACTCTCCCCAACGGCACTACTCTCTACACGCACACCGCTCCGGACGCCTCCAAGGTGCACGCTTATCAGGTGCGAGCACGTGCCGGGTCCCTGGCGTCGGCCTTCGTGGTCAGCAACACGATTCAGCTGCTGGTGGCCCCGGGCAAGCCGACCGTTCCCGCCATGCCGTCCGCGTGGGACAAGGCTATCGACCAGACGTTCAGCTGGGTCCACAACTCGCTGGACACCACCCCACAGGCGTACTACGAGTACAGCCGGTCCATCGACGGTGGTGCCACGTGGGTGTCGGGTGGTAAGGTGGCGAGCACCGTCTCCCAGCGGGTAATCGCTGCGAACAGCTTCCCCGCGGGTACCGCGCTGAGCATGCGCGTGCGCACGTGGGGCGCTGCCACCACCGGAGGTAGCGACGGCACCGGCGCATCGCCTTGGTCGGACCCGGTCACCGTCACTATGAAGACGGCTCCCACCGCTACCATCACCAGCCCTGTCAACGGTAGCACCACGAACGACTCCACCATTCGGGTGACGGTGGGGTTCTCTCAGCCGGAGGGAGCGACGTTCGTCAAGGCACAGGTCCAGCTTCTGCAGGGAGCCACTCTGCTGGAGACTCTGGACAGCAACATCCAGAACGGTATCACTTTCTCCACGCAGGCCCAGAACGGTGTGACGTACACCATACGAGCTCGGGTCCAGGACTCTAACGGACTCTGGTCTGCCTGGGTCTCCAGCAACGTCAACGTCGCCTACCTGGCCCCCGTGCCTGCTCAGGTGACCGCCACGTTCCTGCCGGAGACGGGGTACGGCCAGCTGGATGTGGCCATCCCCGCGCCTGACGGCAGTCACTCCGCAGCGGTCACCCTCACCATCACGCGAAAGATCGACGACTCGGAAGAGTCGGTGGTGACCAACTGGCCGGTATCGTCTGCTCTGACGTTCCTTGACACTGTCCCCACTGTGAATGGGATCAACGTCTATACGATCACCACCACCAGCGCCCTCGGTGCCACCTCTGTCACCACGGTGAACCTGGTCACCACCGAGTGCCGTCGAGCGTACCTCAGCAAGGGATCAGGATTCAACTCGGTGGTCGTGTTCGGTGGTAACCTGTCCGTGTCGGAGTCTCTCGAGGTAGCTAGTGACACAGTGTCGGCAGCCGGACGGACCAAGCCCATCGGTCTCTACGGTATCGAGACCAACGTTCAGCTGAAGGTTCAGTCGTATCTGTTCGAGTCGTTCGGCTCCTCCATGGACGCCGTGCGAGCTCTACTGCTCGCTCCCGGAGAGGCCTGCTACCGTGACCCCGACGGACGTCGCGTATTCGGAGCCGTGAAGGGGTCCATCTCCTCCAAGAAAGTTGGCCGAGGAGATCTCTCCTTCACGATCACGGAGACGAGCCGATGAGTACCCCCATCATCCCAATCCGCAGCGTCTCCACTCAGGAGGTTCTCTACGGCAACCGACAGACCACCTATCGCTGGGAGGTGCTGACCCACGTCAACGGTATCGACCAGCTGATCGGTGTTCTAGACGGGGTCTCCACCGGTTCTCTGAAGTGGACGCTGAATGCCGCAGTCAAGGGGGGCGGCAACGGCAAGGTGATGGATCTGAGTGTGGCCTCCCCAGGCATGCTCAAGATCTCTGATCTCGCGCTAGAGTCGGTCCGCCTACGCCCCGTGTGCGTCATCACTGGACTTCCGGAGAACCCTCTCGGGATCTACCTAGTCTCGAACGCGAAAGAGGAGTGGGCGGCCACCGGTCGGGTGTGGTCTCTCGAACTTCTGGACAAGACTACCGTCCCCAGCCAGGACGTCGTCGACCAGTCGTACGCTGTCGCAGCGGGGACTCCCATCCTGAAGCAGGTGCGGACCATCCTCTCCACCTGCAACGAGTACATCGCCATTGACGAGTCTAACACCCTGGCCACATCTACCGGTATGGTGTGGGAGGCGGGTACTTCCAAGCTGAAGATCATCAACGATCTACTAGACGTGGCAGGATACAACGCTCTCTGGATCGACGGGTATGGCAACTACCAGACCACTCCTCGGGTTCTCCCGGCAGACCGATCCATCAACTACGAGGCCCTCAACATCCCGAGGGAGCTCGTCGACGGTGAGCAGAGCATCTACGAGACGGACTGGACTCGTTCCAAGGACAGCTACGACGTGCCCAACAAGGTCATCGCTGTGCAGGCAGCCGGGGGTCAGGACACGGCCGCTCTGGTGGGCACCTGGACCAACGAGGACCCCACCAGCCCATACTCCTACCAGGCTCGAGGTCGCTGGATCCCACACGTACTCGACTCGGTAGAGGTCCCCAGCGGCACTTCTGCCGAGATCACCACGTTCCTGCAGAAGCGCGCTCAGACCACCCTGGTGCAGATGTCCGCCGTACAGGCTCAGGTGGAGATCAGCCATCTTCCCATTCCAGTGCGCGTCGGAGACGTCGTCCGGTTCGCCAACGAGCGCGCCGGTATCGATGGCCGACACGTCATCACTGGTATCCAGCTAACTACCGAGTCTCTCGGACTGATGCAGTCTACTCTTCAGGAGGTGATCACGCTGTGACTGTGAGCGCTCTTACGGACATGACGTCATTCAAGTGGGCGACGGTCACTGGTGTCAGCCCTTTGGCCATTCGTCTAGACGGAGATACCACGCCGCTCGCCCTCATCCCGGACTCTCTCATCGATCCCTTGGAGCTTCTGGTCGGGGACCGCGTGCGGGTGGAGTTGTCCATCCGGAAGTGTGTGATCCACGGAGCGGCTAACGGTGGAGGCCAGTCCGGAGAGGTCAAGATGACAGCCGCCGCGTCCGCTCCTCGTGGGTGGATGCTCTGCCAGGGCCAGTCCCTGCTGAGGTCGGCGTACCCGCGGCTGTTCGCAGCCATCGGTGTGACATATGGCGCGGTGGACAGCACCCACTTCACTCTGCCGGATCTCCGGGGGCGTGTGGCTGTGGGGCTGGATAGCTCTCAGACAGAGTTCAACACTCTGGGCAAGACTGGCGGAGAAAAGTCTCACGTGCTGACCACCGCGGAGATGCCGAACCACCAGCACAACTACAATCAGCCCGCGTTCAAGAACGTCGTCGTTCAGTCCGGATCCGGCAACACGTCCATGTGGGGTGGATCCGACACCGTCGTTCAGACGACCCTCGTCGGAGGGGGCGGGGGTCACAACAACATCCAGCCGTACTCGACTCTCAACTACATCATCAAGATCTAAGGAGGAAACATGTCAGACACCACTGCACAGCACATCGCAGCCCGCGACGATCAGGACCTGGTGAGCAGGCTCATTGCCGCTGCGGAGCAGGCCCACATCCCCAACGCCGAGTCGTTCGTTCGGTCGAACGTGGGCCGACTCATCTCTACGGACATCGGCGGTGGCGCTACCATCACGGCGGTGCACGCGTACGCCAAGTCCACCTACGACCAGGCCGTAGCCGCACTCCCGCTGAAGCCAGGGCTCAATCCGGCCGCGGTGACAGACGACCAGCTTTCCGAGGCCATCCAGGCCGTGTGGGATCCGGAGGCTCAGTGATGTCCAACCCCATCTACCCGTGCTCGGTCCACACCGTCTCGGACTCGTTCCAGGACCACGTGGATCGGGGCAGCGTGAACCCCGGGACCGACTACACCGCCAAGACCGGGACACCCGTCTACGCCATCAAGTCCGGAGTGATCAAGGTCACCGACGATAACCCCAGTGGCTCCGGCGGCAAGATGATCTGCATCTACTTCGATGACGGTGGCTCTGCTGACTATCTGCACCTCAGCGGCATCTCGGTAGGTGTCGGTCAGCACGTAGCTCAGGGTGAGCTGCTGGGGTACAGCGGTAACACCGGAGACCCCGTGGGTGGTGGCGTGTACGGAGCGCACCTCCACATCTCGTACCGCCCTCACAACCAGATCAACTACTTCGCCAACGTCGGCAACGTCGACTTGGACGCCATTCTCCGCTCTCAGGGAACCGACCCTGCTGGCGGTGGTAGTACCCCCATCGAACAGGAGGAAGAGGAAGACATGAGCACCACACCGTACGTCGCAGAGAACAAGCCCCAGACCGGTCTCGCCGTGCCCGGGTGGACCTATCTGAGGGACGACGCCACGGGTATCTTCCGTGCGCTGAGCACGCTGGAGACCGAGGCCTACGCCCAGGCCCATCCGCAGACGTGGGCTCGTCGTGTGTCCTACGCCCCGGCTGACCTGGACAAGGAGTTCCAGCGTACCGGGATCCGCGAGTACACGGGCAACCAGGACACGGGTCCTCGCGGCCTCACCGGTCGGATCATCGGTGGTTCGGCGGACCGCAACAACGAGGACGGCAGCGGCGACATGACGCGGTACTTCCCCTACACCCAGAACCCCGCCAACACCCAGCCGATCTAGTCAGAGTGTGGCCAGGCTACTCGGGTCTGGCCACACCTGAGCGTTAGGAGGACTCATATGACGAAGCCGGTTCGGGTAGTCACCCGCTGGGACCGCTTCAAGCGCCTCACGGTGTGGCACCCCCTGAACACGGACCCCGACGACGACTACCGCCACGGACCACGGTTCTGGTATCCCGGCTACGATATCATCGCTATCTGCCTGGGGGTCTACGCCATCTGGCTCGGCTCCCCCCTGCTCAATCGGTTGTTCCCCAACTGGTTCACCGATGTGATGGGGATCATCCTGATTCTCTCCGCGTCGTGTGCCCTCGTCGGTGTCGTGTTCCCGAAGCTGTACCTAGTGGAGTTGGTGGGCAAGCTGTTCATCGTCTTCATGCTGGGAGGCTATGCAGGCACCGTGGCGACCCTCAGCAAGAGCAGCGATCCCAACGGATTCGTAGTGATCGTTCTGCTCATGGCGGTGTGGCTTCTCGGTCCGAGAGTTACCTGGCTCTTCATCCGTGCGGCACGTGCTCGTGCGGATAGTGACGAGAAAGGCAGTGACTGATGGACTCTTGGGTGCCGGGATTCATCACAGGCTCTCTAGCTCTGCTGGGAGTGGTGATCGCAGGCGTCTTACAGTCTCGTAGAGAGCGTGCCCAGCACCATGATAGCAGCACCACCCCCGGAGCACCATCCGTGCAGGAAATCTGGCAGCGTCAAGACAGGATAGAGATAGCCTTCCGGGCGTCTCTGGTGCTTCTGGGGGAGATAGCCGAACAGTGGGATGGACCTCATCCCCCCAAACTGTCCTCTCGGGCAATCAAGACACTCCAGGAGGGGAACTACCTTCCTCCGGAGTTTGACAACCTTCTACAGAACGGAGAACACATCACATGAGTACCATCTTCCAGAAGTATGCGGCGGCGCTGCTGCCCTTCTTCATCCTGGTGGTGGGAGCCAGCCAGACCGTCCTGCACTTCGGTGCGGATCAGCCGGTCGACTGGAACGCCATCATCACCTTCGCCATCGTGGTCCTCGGTGCGATCGTCACGTTCATCGTGAAGCTGCTCCCGTCGGCCAAGTGGCAGGGCGCTCTCAAGACAGGTGTGGCCATCTTGACCACCATCCTGTCGGCGCTGCTTCCGTTCGTGCTACCGGGTGGGTTCGACCCGGACGTCAGCGTCCCGATTATCATCGTCGCGGTGCTGAACGCCATCGCCACCGAGTTCGGGGTACAGATCCGCACAGGGGACAACGCCGTGAGCGGTGGCGTCGTTCCGGACCCCGAGTCCCAGCCGAAGCACCTGGCGGCCTGATGGGCGAGCAGGAATCCGACAAGGTCGGCGAGTACTTCTGCCCCGTAGACCCTATGGACGCCATGCAGTGTGACAGCTGCCAGTAGCCCATCAACTACGAGAGCCACCCCTAGCCGCGTTGCCGGGGGTGGCTCTCTGCTGCACTCGGTGGCTTTGCCGGGCCGCTCTCCGGCCCGCTGCCGTGCCTGGTGTGGCCTACGTGCACCACTAGGGTTGGCCCCCAGAGACGCAGCGGAGACGCAGCGGAGACCAGGGCGTTACAGCTGGCCCGCGTCGAGCTCCCACCGGAACTCCACGAAGTGGCCGTTCTTGAAGTGGCTGCTCATCCTCAGGATGCCCATCGCGCTGAGCTTGCGCAGGCGCACGACCCGCTGCTCGCGATCGCCCAGCTGGAGAGCGATCATGCTGTCGGAGTTGAACTGGCCGACGAGGCCCTGGATGGACGAGACGAACTCGCTGATCCAGGTGGTGTCGGTGCCCATCGGCTTGCTGACCGGCTTCTCGGCGATGCCTCGCTGGGCGTGCTTGGTGGTGTTCCGGTAGTACTGAGCGCGGGTTGTCATACCGTCAGTTTACTCCTGATCGAGCATATCCGCAAACACGACTTTCATGAGGCGCTCGACCTGCCTGCTGTACGGCTTGCGCCCGGCTCGCAGGGTGACGTAGCTGCCGTACCACTGGTTCGACCACTCGCGCAGCACTCGCTTGGTCCCCATGCTGAAGACCTGTCCGTACTGGCTGATCCAGTAGCCAGGGAACCCCGGGATAGGTCTCCAGACGCTATCCCAGGGCACCCGGGTCTCGCCCGGCGCGTACGCCCTGCCCGCCATCAGAGCCAGGCCCCCTTGGTTGGACGGCTGCCGAAGGCGAATGAGACGTCGTCGCGTGACGGGGTAAGTGTGGCCGTGAAGGTGATCCGGCGACCCTTGACCCCGGCGAAGTCGTCGGTGCCGAGGAAGAAGCACCACGGGCCGAAGTCGCCGATGTAGCTGCCCTTGGCCTGCACCCAGTCGTAGAAGTCGTCGTGCTGCTGCGAGCGCTGCTCGCTGGGTAGGCTGACCCACACCTTGAAGCCCTGGTCGTCCTTGACGAGGATCTTGTAGTTGGTGCCGTAGTCGCCCTCCTGTACCTTCGCGGAAACGACCTCACCAGTCACGGCCACACGACCAGTGGGAGCCGGGTGCGCGGCCTGCTCGGCGGTGCGCTCGGTGCGCTTGGCGATGACCTTGCGGACTGCCTCGATCATGCGGTCCGAGAACGCCTTGTCGGCCTGGGCCGGGTACTGGAGCGCCTCGGCCATCGCGATGACGAACGTGTCCTTCTCGTAGGTCACGCCCTCCTCTTCCTCGAAGCTGGTGTGCAGGTTGACCTGGAGCAGGAACTCGGCGACGTCGCTGGCGCGGTTCATGACGTCCTGCACCTTGCCGACGTACTGGAAGAGCAGCTTGGCGTGAGCGGCCTCGCGCTTGCGGTCGGCCTGCGCCTTGCGGACAGCGCGCTGGTGGCACCACTTCTCGGCCTCGGCGCGGGTGTCGAACAGGTCGCCCATGCGGTACTCCCAGACGTTGGAGCACTTGTAGCAGATGCTATCGACGCCGTTGAAGCTGTAGTGGCCGGTACCACCGCAGCGCGAGCAGCCCTTGCCGAACAGGCCGTCGTTGCTCTCGACGTAGTAGAAACCCTCGAACTCGACCGAGTGGATGGAGCGGATGTCTGTTGTCATGTGACTATTGTTGCACGACTTCTAACTCTCCGCAACTGGTTCCGGCGGCGGAGTCTTGATAATCTTCAGTCGGCTGTCGATGAAGTGCTGTGCGCTGCCGCGCTTGCTCTGCACGCCCAGCCGGAGCAGGTCGCTGTCCTCGCCCGGGGCTGCCAGGCTCAGGATGAAGTCCGACCAGCCGTGCAGGGCCGTGGCACCCAGGATGCTCTCCTGGATCGTCTCACCCTTCTCGAACACGCGCTTCCTGGTGTGGTGGATGAACATGATGGCGCAGCCGGTAGCCTTGGCGATCTCCTTCAGGGGCTTGAGCGCCGCGTACATCTCCTTCTGGTCGCTGACGTTGGCCTTGCCGATGGCCATGCTCAGCGTGTCGATGATCACGAGCCTGAGATCGTGTTTGAGGATGGTCTCGTAGAGACGCTGCTGGTCTGCCACGTCGGTCAGGTCCACCGCGCTGAAGTGGGTCAGCAAGTTGAGGGGACGTGGAGGCTCCCAGACCAGGTCCGGTGTGATGTGGCCGTCCCAGTGGTACTTGGCGCGCGGCCCGTGCATACCGGCCGACAGGCGCTCCGCGAATAGGCGCTCGCCGTCCTCCAGAGAGAAGAACCCTACCGCCTGCGGGCGACGGGTTCTGATGCCGAGCGGCCCGCTGCCGCTGGCGAGACCAAGTGCTAGCTCGATGGCAATACGGGTCTTGCCGACCTTCGGTGCAGCCACGATGAGCCCACAGCCGGACTCGGGGATGATGCCGGGCAGCACCCAGCGGATCGGCGTGCGGAGCACCGTGCCGAAGTCGCCGACGCTGGCCATCTCCCACGGCGTGATCTCGGCTTCCTCGTCGATGTCGTGAACGTGCTGCTCCAGCGCCTGCGTCTTCTCCGGGGTGGCAGGCTTGGTGGACTCGCTGGCGTACGCCCGACCGATGTCCTCCTTGAGCCGGTCGGGGTCGTCCTGCCACTTGTTCCAGGCCGTAGCCTTGACCATCTTGAAGACGAGGTCCTGCGGCAGACCCAACTCCGCAGCGTTGCGGAAGATCTTCCAGAGCACCTTGCTCCGGTCGCCGTAGGGGTCGTCCGCCCCGAGGTCGCTGGCGAGCCCTCCGGAGAAGCCCAGCGCCTTGGCCACACGAGACAGCAGTTGCCCTCGGGTGTACACGTTGCCGCGCTTGCTGAGGACCTGGCCCTGGAACGGGTCTCGTTTGTGGTGCCAGGTGCCCGGTACGCGGAGCAGCTGACCGATGTCGACGCCGGACTTGTCCGCCCCGAGCGCCTGGGTCAGCATTCCCACGTACCCGTCGCGATGGTACTCGCCCGGGGCCATCTCGTCGCGCAGGAGCCAGATCGCCTGGCGGTGGCCCGGGCTGGTCTCCCACATGAACGACGGCCGGAGCGCCTCCAGCTTGGTCATGTCGTACGACTCGTCGCAGTCTACCCAGATGACCTTCTGGCCGGGGTACTTCTTGGCCTTGCGGCTGTCGTCGCTGGAGATGCCTGGGGTCCAGTACCAGTCGACCGAGTCGCGCAGGTCCGGGAAGTGTGGCCGACGCACGTCGATGGGCGGACCCTCGCGGAACCGCTCCTTGCCCTTGACGCCGATGTTGGCGATGTGCGGCATCCACGCCTTGCCTGACACGCCTGTGTGCTTCCACACCCGGCGGATCAGATCGAGAGACTCTCTATCCACGTTACTACTTCCTGAACCTTGGGATCGTGGCTCACGAACGTCACACCGCTCGCCTGCCGGAACTTCTTGAGGTTGTACTTCTGCGCATCGCTCGGATTCTCCCGGGCTGTCTTCTTGGCCTCAATCGCGAAGAACAGACCGTGTGCGCAACCGATGATGTCGGGGGTACCCTTCTGCTGAAAGGTACCCCCGTGGGTGCGAATAGCGTACACCCCATCGATCGAGTTGAGTCGCTTGAGCATGCGGCGGACGATCTCCGCCTCATCCATGACTAGCGGCTGCGCTTGACCACGCGCTTCGGGGCGGCCTTGGCGGGCGCGGCCTTGCGGGTCGCAGCCGGACGACGGGTGGTCTTCTTGACCGGCTCGTCATCCTCCTCGTCGTCCTCGAAGTCGTCGTCCAGGTCCTCGAGGTCCTCGTCCTCCAGGTCCTCGTCGTCGAGGTCGTCCTCGTCCTCATCGGACTCGTCGGACTCGTCGGCCTGCTCCTCTTCGATGGACTCGATGAGGTCGGCCTTCTTGAGACCCGCCGTGTCGATACCCAGCGACTTGGCCAGCTTGCGGAGCTCGGGCAGGGTGAGGGACTCCAGGTCCTCGTCTTCCTCTTCCTCCTCGACCTCTTCCTCGTCGTCATACTCCTCTTCGGCGTCCTCTTCGCCCTCGTACTCCTCGTCGTCCTCGTCCGAGGCGTCGGCCCCGTCCTCGTCGTCCAGGATGTCGAGACCGTAGACGCCGTTGATCGACGAGCGGCCCGCGTACTGGCCGGACTCGTCCTCGACCTCGGCTGCGATCTCCTTGCCGACCGGGCTGTTCGGGTCGATCATGGTCGCCTTCTTGGGCACCGTGCCACCCGCCGCGACGATGAGGTCGCGGAGCTTCCACAGCTGGTTCTGCTGGAGCTTGCAGTAGAACGGGAAGCGACGGGTCTTGTAGCGCGGGTTGGTCGGCACCAGGGCGTACACGAGCATGTCGGTGCCGTCCTGCGCCTCGGTCTCCTCGACGCCCACGACCTTGAACCGGTGGAGGCCCTCGGGCATCTCCTTAGTGTTCCAGCCGGAGCGCTCCTCGACCTTGCTGAAGTCGAGACGGATCTTCTTAGCCATGTGTTCTATCCTTCTGTTTTCTGGGTATCTCGGCTAGCGGGTCCAGCCGAGAAGCTGGTTAAGCCGCCCGATGGACGGCTGCTTGAGGTACGGCGGGTTGCCGTGGTACCGGCTGCTACGGGCTCCGGCCACAATCGAGGCGGACGGGCCGAGCCAGAGACGGCGGACGGGCTTATCGTCGACGTTGGCGATGTACAGACGACCGATGGCGTCCGACATCTGGAGGACCGCGCTGGCCGCGCCCGCACTGAGATCCACGGTGGTCATCGCTCCGGTGTCCTCGTCGACGTCCTCCGGGGTCCACTCCTCCTTGCCGTCGCTGCCGAGGCCCTGCCCGGGGACGATGAGGCGCTCTTGGGCCAGCACGACGACCTCTTTCTTGCTGTCGCGCAGGGTGCGGAGGAGTGTGGCCAGGGCGTTGTTAGCGACACCGAAGTCCTGCTTGCGAATCTGGGCACCCGGTCCACCTGCGGACTCCTGCTGGAACAGGAGATGCAGGCTGGTGGCCGTATCGATCACGAACCGCTGGTGCTTCGCCAGGAAGCTGCCAGTGACCGTCTTGTTGATGGTGCGAGCGGAGAGGTCCTCCAGGATGGTCATCCCGGTGGTGTCGATACCGAGCAGACCCTGGTCGGCGCTGAAGACGGCGGTCTTGCCCTTGGGCGCGTCCTTGAGCGCCATCGTGGTCTTGCCCACCTTGGGCCGACCGTAGATACAGTAGATCATTTCTCTTCCTTCTCCTGGTTCGGGTAGTAGTCCAGCGGGTCGCGGGTGGTGACGTACCGGGTCCGCTGCTCAATCTCGCTGGTGCCGTGCATCAGGTCGGCCACGGTCAGGTCCTTGTAGTTACACATGTAGCCCGAGCAGGCATGCAGGTTGCGCTCGACACAGTCGGGGTCGTCCCACTTGTAGGTCAGCAGACGGCGGGCTGAAGTCACAAACGCCTTCCGCTGGCGCTCGGCCTGCTCCGGCGTGAAGACCATCTTGTCGCGGCGGAACAGATCGGTGTAGTCACGATGCTTGGTCGCCACCAGGAACTCTTCGACGTACGCGCGCTCGGTCTTGTCCTCGATAGCGAGGAGGTCCCTGCCCTTGATCGTGGTGAGCATACCCTGCTCGATGAGCCACTCCCGGAAGACCGGGTACGTGGTGCTGGTGGGCTTGACCACACGGCTGATCTTGCCCTTGGTGGTCATCGTGGGGGTGCTGATGCTACCGGTCTTGCAGTAGTCATAGATGAAGCCCTTCGGCTGCGGCAGGGGCTTGCCCTTGTAGCGGAGCGCCTTGTAGCCCGGAGCCTGCGCCACGGCCCACAGGTAGGAGTAGTGCTGGAACGCGAGCTCACGGTAACGCCACTCGGGGAGCTGAGCGTGGGTCTTGTGATCGCCCAGCCACACATCGCCCATCTCGTCGATCCAGATGATGTCTATCCGGCCTCGGTACAGCACCTTGCCCCGGAACATCGGACGCTCGACGGTGAGCTCCACTGCCACGGGGATGAGAATCTCGTCACGGTGCGCGTACTCGTAGGAGAGGACGATGTTGTAGCACTCGCGTGCCAGTCCCTCGACCTCCTCCTCAAACTGCTCTAAGCGGGCAGCCTCGAGAAGCTCCTGGTGCTTCGCACGCCAGTCACCTCCCTTGCCCCGTTCCTCCAGCAGGGCGTGAACCCACGTGCCTCGGGTGAGGGGCTTCTTGGCGAGACGCGGGCGAAGCCCCAGCACAATGCCATAGTAGGTTTCGCGAGGACACTCAACGAAGCTGCTGACCATAGACTGCGTGATAACCAGTTGACCGTCGGCCGTCGTGGGCCACGTGCCGCGAGCGCCGTGCCATGCTCCTGGCTTCTTGCCGGTGGACGGAAGCTGACGTGACTTAGAACTCGGCAAGCGCTTCACCTCCCCAGCACCGCGAGATCGTGACGTCTGCCTTGAGGAAGAACTTCCGTTCGAGTGTGTCATCAGCCTTTTCCATTGTCTCCTTGACGATCCTGCCCACTCGTCGCGCTGTGCTGTACGGGGCAGTCAGACACACGGAGTCGTGGACAGTAGTGATAAGCTTAGCACCCAACTCGGGCAGGCGCAAGTCTCGAGCAAGTCGTCCTAGGCTGATCAGCATGAAGTCAGAACCGGTCGACTGCACGGGCGAGTTGATCGCCTGGCGGAAGGCGTTCTCCTGAATCCAGAAGTCGTCCGAGTACACCTTCGGCAGGTGACGGAACCGACCGAACTCGTTGTGGACACCACCGTACTCGATCGCCTCCTTGCGCTGCTTCCGGTACCACTCAGGAAGCGCGCTGAAGGTGGTGAAGTACTCCTCGCGGAAGGCCTCTGCCTCTTTCGGGGTGATCTTGACGCCATAGTTCTCGAAGAGGTAGTTGGCGAAGTGCTTGTGCTGCATGCCATACAGGAAGCCGAAGTTGGCTCCCTTGGCGAGGCTGCGCTGCTCCTTGGTGATCTCGTCGCCCCGCACCAGACGGTGCGCCATATACTTGTGAATGTCCTCCTCAGCCTCGAACAGCGCGAGCATCGTAGTCTCGTTAGCCATACGCGCGGCCACACGAAGTTCCAGCTGGGAGAAGTCGACCTCTATCCAGGCCAGGCCGCGCTCCCCAAACAGGTTGCGTGTGGCCTTGTCACGAGGGATCTGCTGTGAGTTGAGCCCCGGGTCCTCGTCGCTGGGGCTGCTGCTGCTCAGTCGACCGGTCACGGTGCCGGTCAGCTTGAAGCTGGTGCCAATCCTACCGTCTCTGGTTCTCTCCAGAATGGGTACTAGGAAGCCGGTCAGCTGTTTGTACAGTGTGGAGCGCTGGATGAGCAGGCGGGCCGCTGGGTGGTCGATCTTGGCGAGATTCTCCGCCGATAGGCTGGGGTTGCCCTCGGGCCACGTCTTGGTCGGCTTGGTGCGCGCCGGGCAGAGAGCGCCCTGATACACGTAGAGCCACCACTTGGTCCAGTTGGTGTTGCCCCAGTTGACCTTCGACTTCTTCAGGAAGTCGGGCCACTCCTCCTTGTCGGGTACGGCCTCGTCCAGCTTGCGCTCTATCTCCTCGATCTGCGCCTGCACGCGCTCCTTGGTCTTCTCGACCAGCTTGGTCCGGACTGGCAGACGGTTGTCCTCCATCTGTCGCAGCGGCTCTATTGCTGGAATCATGACCTTCTGCATGACAGCCACGGGGTTCTCGCCGGGCTTGAGGTTCTTGCGGATGTGGCGACGCTGCCACTTCATGAGCTCACGTGTGGCGTGGACGTCCATGCCGTTGTAGGTGCTGATGCGACGCTTGCTCCGCGCCCACGCCCTGCGCGGAATGGTGTGGCGATCGCTCCACAGCTGGCCGAACTCGCTACCCAGCCCACCGACGTTGTCCTCGGACCAGTCCTCGTACCCGAGCAAGCGACGCCCGAGGTCCTTGAGACCGATGGGGTGGTTCTCGTCGATGAGATAGGCCATGAACATCGTGTCCCACACGGTGCGCACGTCGCAGCCGTACGACTTGAGCCAGCGCTCCTCGAACGGGGCGTTGTGGGCGACCATCTTGCGGACCCGCAGCTTTCCAAGATCCTCGGGGGTCTGCGGCCACCATACCATGACGTCGTCACGGTCGTAGGGAGCGAAGCCAACACAGACGACCTGCCCGAGCCCTACTGTGAGAGCGGTGGTCTCGATGTCGACGATGACAGGCGCGGTGGACTGGGCGAGGTACGCCTCGACCTCAGCCAAGTCGTCACTGATGAGAAGCTGCATAGGTGTGGACTCCTACTTTGGTGATGTGTGAAGTTATTCGGGGACTAGGCAGGATTCGAACCTGCGAACTCCGACTCGTCAGTCGGCGCGTGTGCCGTGCTGCGTCACAAGGACAATGCACTCGCCTCTGGTCCCATAAGATGACGAGGACCCACCAGCCTCAGGGGGAAGAGCTGATGGGTCCTCGAGTGAGTCAGCGCGTGGGGCGCTTGCGAGCGGTGGGCTTGGCGGCGGTCTTCGCGGCCGTCTTGCGCGCGGCCGGGGCCTTCTTCGCGGCGGGCTTGGCCGGGGCCTCGTCCTTGGCGACGCGCTCGATCTCCCAGCCGGACGGCAGGTCGTCGACGTTGGCGATGGCCTCGTCGACGAGGTCGTCGAAGGTGCCGTCCTCGATGGCGTTCTTGAACGCCTGGAACGCGATGGCGCGCATCGCCTTGTAGCGGTTCTTCTGGACGTCGATGCCGAGGCTCTCGACCACGCGACCGATGGCCTCGTTGATGATCTGCTTCGGGGTCGCCTCGGCGGTGACCTCCTCCTCGACCTCGTCGACCTCGGTCTCTACGGCGGGCTTGGTGCTCTTGCGGGTGGTGGCCATGATGCTCTCCTTGTTGTCGGCCGGATGATGGAAGCTTTGTACCGGGGGTCCGATTGGCCGAACCCCCGGTGCGGTGTGACAGGTACTATTGTTGCGCATACGGTCTGATCGCGCAAGCCCAAACCGAAAATTTCTCACATAGATTTTCTGCCCTAGCGTTACTAGGAATGTCGACGCGTCTGGATGCGGCGGACGACCTTGCGCAGGTGATTGTGATCTTCCTGGAGTGTGGCCCACACGTCCTCGTCTACGGTGCCCCGGCCACACAAGAACCACACGCGCGGATTGGCCGGGCTGAGCTTGATACGGTCACTAGTCTGCTTGAACGTCACGAAGTTGAAATCGCTGGTGTACCAGATAAGATCGTTGGCCACCGAGATGTCCACCGCCATCGCGACCGTGCGAGGCTGCACCAACAGCACGCGCATGTCGGGGTCCCGCTGGAACGCTTCGATCACATTGTTCTTCTCACGTGTGGCCCCAGTGATCAGTCCATACTCGATTCCCTTCTTACTGAGGTATCTGCGCACCAGCTTGACCTCCCACAGGTGCGTACAGCAGATGATGATCTTTCCCCTGCACCTGGCCATGACCACGCCCAGAGCACCAAGCCGAGCACGTAGGGCGATCGGCACCGTGAACGGTACGTCGTCATCGTCTTTGACCCAGCCCGCCACGAGCATGCGCAGTCGCAGCAGGCGGACCAGCGGGTTGAGACCGATGACGTCCCGCTCGCTTATGACGGTGACACCCTTCTTTAGCAGGCGCTTGTGATGGTCCATAACCTCGTCAGGTACCGGGTAGGTCACCTTGCGGATAGGCACGGGTTCTCCTGGACCTACCATAGTGATGACGTTGGGCTGGAGGTACATGCTGAGCTCGTACTGGTGTCGAGGACGGATGAGCTCGGGGTACCCCTTGACCGTGGTCCACTCGCCGAAGTACTCGCGGAAGTCTGCTGCGGTAGGCCAGTGCTCCCGGATGGCAGGGTCCAGAAACGTCCACTGCCCGTAGATAGCGTCTACCTGGTCCGGGTTGGTTACGGGAGTACCTGTCATCAGGAGTCGGTAGTGCCACTTCTCGGCCAGTGGCCGGATGTGCTTGCCGAACACCGAGTTTGGCGTCTTGATGATGTGGGACTCGTCTAACAGCATCATGCCCTGGCCCTCACAGTACTTCGCCATCTTGTCCAGGAACGGACGCAGGCGCTTCCACGGAGCCTTGCCGAACTGCTCGTAGTTGACGAACAGGATCGTGATACCCCGGAATAGGGTTGTGGTCGGGTAGGCGTTGCCCGCCGTGAGCGGGAAGAACCGATAGGACTTGCCGAGCCACTTGGCTGCCTCGGTCTGCCAGGTACGTTCCGCAATCTTCGGACCGACCACCACGGCCACACGAGGGGCAACGTGCTCTACCCACTTGAGAGCCACGGCGGTCTTCCCTGAACGCGGCTCAGCCCAGAGGGCTGCGAAGTGTCTACCGGGTTCGGTAAGACGATCTAGCGCAACCCTCTGGGACTCACGGAGCTGAAGTGTCATCAGCCCTGGCGACGGATACCAGGACGACGGGACCACAGGATACCGGCGGTGCCGATCAGAGCCAGCACCAGTGCACCAGACCCCAGCACCACGTTGCGAACGGCTTCGCTACTGCCAGTGTGGGCCAGCACGTCCTCCGTCGGCTGCGTCTCCACCAGGGCCTGCGGGGCGGCAGCAGGAGCCACAGGCTGCGCCGGGGCTGCGGGCTGCGCAGGCGTCGCCGGAGTCGTGGGCTGCTCGGTGGGCGGGGTCACGACGGCGGGCTTGCAGTCGCTCTTCACCGTGGCCGTGGCCAGCGCCTTGTCGCCCTGGGCCGGGCCACTGCGAACGACGACCAGGTGGTCACCGCTGTCCTCGTCGAACGCCAGACTCACCTTCTGGTGGTCTCCGTCCTGCACCGCGTAGGCACCGTGGAAGTTGCCGTCCACGTAGACCACGAAACTGGCCGTGAGGATGTCCTCGCCATCGTTCGTAAGGTTGACCTCGGCCAGCCCACAGCTGGAGCTGATGGTCGCGGCGGGGTTGGCAGCGCCCGGCGTGGGCGGGGTGACGACGACGCACGCGTCGGTGGACAGGGTCTTGGTGAACTCCCCGATACCGTCGAGAGAGGCGACCGTGACCGTGTAGGTGTGGCCGACCGTCTTGTCGGGCGTCGGGTAGTTCTCCTGGAAGGCCGGACCGAAGTCGCTAGAGACCAGCTGCTCCCCGTCGCGGATGATGGTGACGTGGTTGTGCTGCTCGGGAACGGCGTCGGTGCCAGGAACGGCGGGCGTCTCCGGGTCGTCGTGGGCGGCGACGTAGTCGGGGTTCGGGACCTCGATGGTCGGAGTGCCCTGGGCCGGGATGGCGTCGTGCCCCTGGACGAGGATGGTGGTCGTGTCTCGGTGGTCACCGGTCCGGTCCCAGCCCTTGCCCGGGTTCCAGTCGAACGGCATCCACTTGTCCTGGGCGTGGCTGTTGTCGCCCACCTTGTGGACGAAGCGCCACTCCTGGACGTAGGTCGTGGCGACCGCATCTTGGCCGGGCACGTAGTCCGGGTTGTCGACCGTGATGGTTGGCTCTCCGACGGCGTCGTGGTGAGCGCCGGGGATGGCAGGTGTGCCTGGAACGGCGTCCTTGCCCGGGATGGTCGGGTGATAGTTGGTGAGGTTGACGGTCAGGCCGTCCTCACAGGTGGCGGTCACCCCGAAGGTGTGAGCGCTAGCCGGAAGTGCCGTGGCGAGAGCCACCCCACTTCCGACCAGGACGGCGGTTGCCGCCGTGGCGATGATTCTGCGGATGTTCAACTGATACTCCTATGATCGGGTACTGCGGTGGTGGGTGTTGCAAGGTTCAGTATGGGGCATGGTGTGGCCGCACGGCAAGCCCCACTTTTCTGGGGTCAGAGAATCTCGACTACGAGGCCACACATCTCGAGGTACGACGTCGGGTTCGGACGGTGTGCCGGAGGGAACTCCAGCATGACGACCCGTGTCACGCCGGAGTTGCTGATCAGCTTCGCGCAGTCGGCGCACGGCGAGTGAGTCACGTAGAGTGTGGCCCTCTCGGTCTCCGCGCGGCTGGCGTACAGCAGGGCGTTCGCCTCGGCATGGATGCTGGGGCACCCGAAGCCATAGGCGAACTCCTTGTCGACGCGCTCAGCCATCGCTCGCATGCACCATGCCTGGCAGTCTTGAGACGTGTCAGCCGGGTGACCGCTGGCCGGACCGTTGTAGCCCGTGGCGATCACCCGGTTGTCACGTACCAGCACGGCACCGACCTGAGCACGGCCGCACGCTGAGCGCTTGGCTACGGCACGAGCGACAGTGGCCCACGTCTCGTCCCAGCTAGCCCTGTTCGAAGCCACGAGAGATCCCCTCCATCATCGCCTTCCAGCTGTCAGCCATCGCACGGAGTGTCTGCCCCATCGGCTCGGCGCTCCTACGGATAGCCTCCATCTCCTTCTCGCGCTGGGACAGTCGGTCAGCCTCCCGCTTGGCGTCCAGCTGCCTGGCGTATTCGATGGGTTCGATGCCCAGAACCTTGGCCGTGGCGATTATCGCCGATCGGTCGATGTCCCGCTGCACCTTGGCCCGCACCTTGGCCATCTCGTATGCGACGTCCATCAGCTGTTCCTGTACTCCTGGTCGGTGGTGCGCTCGAGGTTCTTGTAGTGCTTCGCCACGTAGTCCGCGACGATGTCTCTGCCGTTCAGACCGGCCGCCAGATACAGATCCAGGATGAAGTGTAGCACGTCGGCCATCTCCTCTCGGAACGCGGCCATGTCCTTGATACCCCGCTTGTCCTTCCAGGGCTTCCAGTTGACCTCCGCGAGGACCTCGTGCAACTCGTCGGTGGCGCACAGCACCACGTCCCGTACGTAGGAGCTCACGGCCTCGGGATCGGCCGGGTCCACCAGCCTGCCCCACTTGGCCTCCACGTCGCGCTGGAGCTCCAGCAGAAACGCGAATCCACGTCCGGCACCACCCATGTCGTCCAGCATCTGGTGTGCCGGGTCCGGCTGTCGCGCAGCCGGGAGGTGGACCGTGGTCGGGTAGTGGAATGCCTGCTCGGTCATGTCGTCTCGTTCACTCATGATGTCTTCTTCCGTATGTTCGTGGATGTTGTCAGGGTGTCCGCAGCAGTACGACCCAGGGCCACAGCAACCACCCCGGCAGCAGATGGGTCCGTAGTCGCTCACTGGGGGTTCCCCTTACGCTCTCTGCGGACCTGCCGCTGTTCCTTCTCGAAGAGGTCAGTGATACGGTCTACCTCATCCCAATCGACCAGTCTGGGGTCCTTCTTGTCCTCGACGCTGAACGGGCTGAGCACCACGTTGAGGGCCTCGGCGAATCCGGAGGCCTCCCGGGAGATGAGCTTCTTCTGCTCGGGATCTTCCTCCTCCTCGGCCAGCACAGCCAACTCGTTGTAGGCGTTGTAGAGCTTGCGGACAAGCTGAGCCGATACCGCGTCCCCCGCCTTCAGCACGCTGTTGAACCGCACGCGGCGGTCCGGCTCGTGCTGGAAGGCACTGGTGACCAGGTATCGGGCGATCTCCTCTGGCGTCTCCTTGCCCTTGTCCAGAGCGTTGTCGATGGCCGTGGCGATGACGTCCACCGTGGTCAGTCTACCCTTGCGATCGCTGCCCGCGCTGCCCTTCTCCCTATCGTCGATGACGGCGAAGAGGATGCCCTGGCCGGTGAAGATGGGCTTGCCCTCGTGGGCTCTGGTTCTCTTTGTAGCCACTTGCTCTTCCTTCCCGTACTTGATTCTGACGAGGCCCTCGTCTCGGTACCGAGCTAACTCGCGCTCGGCCTCCTGGCGTGTGGCCTTGGATAGCTGTCTGTTCTGCGCTCTGTCGTGTAGGACTCCGATGGCGAACAGGTGGCCTAGGTGCGGGCTAGAAGCGCTGCTGGTCATCGTAACGCAGCAGGTCCAGCAGACTCTCGTCGTCAACCACCCGACGGGCCTGCGACTGGACTTCCTCCATGCCAGTGACCGGGCTGCTAAAAACCTTCAGCTGCTGGGAGAACGTGCCAGGGTTGCGAGGGTCGTTGACGACCTCGATGATGCTGACCGTCTTGAACAGAGCGAACTCCTGCTGCTCGTTGAGCGCTCGGAAGAAGTCCGCGAAGTACCAGTACATCGGGTTGACCCGAGAGACCGTCTTGGACTCGTAGAGCTCGTCCTCGATCAGCTCCACGAACTGCGGGTGATGCAGCTTCACGACCAGGTGGGTGTCCGGCATGGCGAATACGGTGCGCGGGCGCTCGTCGTTCCACTCGTGCTCTGGCAGGGCCAGCCGGTAGACCATGTGACTGAACCAGTCGATCCGGTCGTAGGTGACGGGCAGGTCGTCCGAAAAGACCTTCCTGTTCGCGTCGTGCATGGACTTGGTGGCGTTGTAGAGGGCGACTCCGTCTGTTGCCAGGTTGGCCGCGCTGGTGGACTTGCCCGTGTTGTCCGGGCCTTCGAACGCGATGAACATATTTCTAGCTCTCCTTGATGATGGTGGTCAGTGGGATGTCGATCGGGCTACTGCCCGTCGCCTTGTACCACTGCTTCCAGTTTACCCCAACTCGCATGACTCCGCCCGCCTTATTCCGGACGGACTCACGCAGGTAGGGATGAATGTCAGGGTAGTCGATGGCCGCGTTCTCGATGTCGAGTCGGCGAGCTACCGAATCCTGTGGGTCCAGAGGGATCGTCGTCTCGATGTTCCCATCCTGGTCGAACGCCGATACGGGAATCGTGAACCACTCCTGTCCCCGGGTCATGACGTCCATGGCGAACGCGATGTCCTCTCCGTGCATGTGGAACCGCTTCGGCAGAACGAAGTTCTCCATCCGGTCCAGGTCGTAGTACATGACGCTGGCCGGGAAGGTTCCTTTGTTGAGTGTGGCCCCGACGCTGGTGTCGACGTCTCCACTGAACAGGGCGTTGCGGCTGGCTCCGTAGACCGCGTTCGGCCACACGTTGAACAGACCGTTGGCCAGCCGACAGGTGACAGCAAGGCTACGGATCATGAGCATCGGCTCGTCCACCCCACTGACACCGCTGCTGTACCGACGCGTGTGGTCAGTCTTGTTCGGCCGAGCGATACGCTCCAGGAGGCTGACGTGCTTGATGTCGTCGTCCATCTGTATGATGCGTTGGTATCCCCGGGCCTTGGCGTCCTGCAGGGCTCTCGTTCTGGCCGGACCAAGCCCGGGCTTGCCGACGATGACCTGATCTGCCCAGGGGTACTCGTGCGCGTACGCGGCGCGCTCCTCCTGTCGCACGACCAGGTGCACCAGACGCTTCACGCTACTCGGTGCCCGGCGGAGCAGGTTGAGGAGTGGAGCGGTGCCCGCTCGGGTGTACGTTGGTACGTAGATTGGGTACAGCCAGCTGGACTTGGCCTGTCTCAGCAGATCGATGTGCTCGTTAGTCACGACTAACCCACCCATCCCATTCGAAGTCATTCGGTTCTCCCTGAACCTGGGAGTAGGTACCCTCTCGGGTCGGTAGCGTGGCGTCCGGGTGTCGTACCGGATCCATCAGCCGCGTGGGAGGCTGCATGATCGGGGTGACCACATGGATGTGGTCTCGGTTGTCCTCCACGGAGACAAGCTGGCCATGCCAGGGACCTCCGTGAAGTTTGACTGTCCGGGACATCACTGCCTCTTACGAAGTCGGGTGAAGTATCCCCACCCCCACCGAGTGCCCGCCAGGAAGCCCTCACGGAACTCGGGTGCTGTCTCATCACGGTACTTATCAGCGACGGCACGAGCCTCCGTCAGGTAGTTGTTGAGATCACGTCGGTTGCGTGTGGCCGCTTTCACAGCCTCTCGACAGAGGGCATCCATGACCAACCAGGCGATGAACAGGATGACGAACAGTCCCACTGTGATCCCGATCCACGTGCTGACGTTGACGAAGATCTCCCAGGGGCTCATCGGTCCAGCCCCGGGATGCTGATCGGGTTCTGCCAGACGCGGCGGTCCAGGCGCTCCTGGATGTCCTCGGCCGTCTCTTCCAGCAGGTCGAAGTGACGCGGGTAGACGTGCAGGTTGGCAACCTGGAAGGTGATGTCACCGCGGGAGACGTACTGGGAGAAGGTGCCATCGTCTGCCATGTTGTTCAGATCAGTGACGAGCTCCTTCATGAGGTAGTCCCACATGGAGTAGTCGGCACGGTAACCGAAGACGGCGTCCATGGAGCGCATCTGTGCGATGATGTTCACGCGTCCCTTGTCGTCAATCATGACGTTGAGGGCGTTCGTGCAGATGAAGTCGTTACGACCGTTCTCTCGTGCCAGGTAGTGGATGTCCCGGGTGCTGATGATAGCTACAGCGTGTCGCGTGCCCGGTCCCTCAGTGAAAAAGCTATCCACTATGCGATCGTACAGCGTCATGTCGGACACCATGCCTTGAGTCGTCTCACGACTGAACAGGATGTGGCCGTAGGCGCTGTTCACACGACCATCCCACCCGGCGCACGCCTGGAACAGCTTCGGCACGGGTCCTTCCATGTCTTCCAGCTTGTCACTGCCCGACTGGAACCAGGCGAGCTCTCGCCGGACCCAGTCCTCGTTGATGGAGCCGATCATGCTGTCGGCGGTGGCCAGCCAGTTGACCGAGTAGAGCACCTTATTCCCGGTGCGCGGGTCGATCGGGGCATAGGCCAGGGCCAGCACCACATCATCGATCGTGTTCATCTTCAGAGCCATGTTGTCCTCCTTGGACATTCGCGCTGGTGTGGGGCACCAGCTAACCTATTATAGCGCAGATTGACACTTTCCCACAAGGGCGAGGCCACACCTAGCCGCGCTACGGTAGCGGAGGTGTGGCCTCTGGTCTCAGCTGGCTTCGGGGATCTCGATCGACTTGATCTTCTCGCCCTCCCACTCGATCTCGAGGGCATTGCCGTCCTCGTCCAGGTAGGCTCCGAGGTACTCATCGAAGATGAACCGAGCGGTGAAGTCGACGTCGGTGAAGGTGACGTCCACGTAGAGAGGAACCACATGGTGTAGGGCGGTGGAGTAGAGAGTGTGCTCCGAGGAGGTGAAGGTGATGTTGTTGTCCATAACATCATTATGCCCCACCTTCGAGATTCCCGCAAGCCCAACTCGTGAGAAAAACGTGATGGAATCTCCCGATACCGGGGTGTCACGCTTGTAGTGATGAAGCTCGATGAGCTCCCGGACGGAGTTGCCGTTTGCCATGCGCAGCAGGGTCAGCACCTCCGTCAGGTCGAACTCTGGCTGTTTCTGCTTGGTCGGCATGTTACTCGTTCTCCTCGTGGTAGGTGTGCCCGGTCTCCTCTTCGTGGTTGATGATGTTGCGCTGACTGTTGCTGCCGACGATGCACTCGTCGCACTGGAACCAGATCATGTTAATCCTCTTCTTCCCTCCGGGACATGTCCCGGTACTTGGTGTCTTTCTTCTTACGGTACCTGTTGATCTTCTGTCCGGCCTTCCGGGACTCTCTCCCGTTGTAGTCGAACCTGCTGAGGCTGTTCTTCAGGTTGGCCTCCTTGGCGAGCTTCTGGAGTCGCTGCCGCTCCGCCTCTGCGGGCTTGAGCTCCGGCTTGGGCTTGTCCTCGGCCTTCGGCTTGCGGGGTGGCTCCGGCTCGTACTCCACGCTACCGGGCACTACCAGCCGGGCTAGCAGGGCGTCGAGTTCCCGCTCCGAGTCGGACCTCATGCCGTGACCGGCTTGATGTTGGTGATGGCCTTCTCGCCGGTCCTGGCGTTCTGGCCAGCCTTGTTACCGGCTCCGTTCGCGGCCGGATCGTACGCCTGCTTGGTCGCACGGGCCTTGCGGCTGGGGATGTTGTCGAAGTACTCACGGACTGCCGTGCCGCGGTCAGCTAGGACGATCTCGGTGCCGGTTCCGGCTTCCTCGATGATCTTGTACTTGTTGTCTCGAATGCGCTTGGCGGCACCGTTGCCGAAGCCGTTGATGAAGCTGCTGCGGGCCTCCCACTGCTCGTAGGAGCGGACGCCAGCGTACTCGGCCTTGTGCGCCAGCCACCAGGCACGGAGAGCGACAGTGGCCTGCACCTGGAGGGACGTGCCGAGCGTGATGTACTGGTCGACGTCTCCGGAGTAGCCAATGATGGAGAGGCGGATGAACTTGCCGTTGTCGTTGCTCTTCAGGAACTGGAGCGGGCCGTAGGAGAGGCCGATGCTGTACCACATGTTCATGAGGGCCTTGCGGTAGCTGCCCACGAGATCGACCGTCTTGGTGACGATCTGCTCCTTGGACTTGCTGCCAGCCTGCCGACGGCTGTCAATCATAGCCTGGTCGATCTGGTATTTGAGCATGAGGCGCTCGGCGTGCTCAGTGAGGGCTTCAGCCTCCTCCGGGGTGGTGGACTCCGCCTTAGCGAGCATCTGGGCGATGAGGTCGAGTTTCTTCTCAGACATGGTGGTGGACTCCTTGTCGATGTTGGGTAGGTGTTAGTCGATGGGGTCAGTCTGGGCGTACCAGACATCGTCAGCAGTACGGGCGTCGTCGGTGGCCTCCATGTAGAGAGAGACACCGAGCTCCAGGTTCTCATATCCGTTGTCACCGAGGACGAAGACGATGCCCTCGATGGTGACGGTGCGGGGAGCCATCTCTCCGTACCCATCCAGCGCCAGGTCGGTGCTGAAGATGGCGGTAGTGTGGTCCAGGATGCGGGATTCGTGGTTGCTCATAGTTGAAGTTTGCTCTAGACGAGGGTGAATCGCAAGTAGCAAATCCACCCCCGTCCGAGGGTCAGAGCCGAACCGGCTCCGTCTGGAGGTATCCCGACCCGTCCTGGGCGAATCCGGCGGACCGTGTCGTCATGTAGGTGGTGTGGCCGAACCTCTCGGAGTGACGCTCACCGTTGTTCGTCGTGGTCTGCTTGGTGCCCTCGGTGAACCAGAGGCCCTTGCGCTTGCAGTCTTCGCACTCCCATCGATAGGAGGTGATGACCTTGGTGACTAGTGCAGTGAGCTCGGTGATGTCCATACCTGAAGTTTACTTCACCTTCCGAAGAAACGCAAACCTACATCCGATTTTGATGCAGATCCACTTCTTGCCGGTCTGGTGCATGGTCGAGCCACACTTGGGGCAGGTCGGGTTACGACTGGGCAATCTGGGCCTCCAACTCCTCGATGCGCTTCTTGAGAGCTATGTTCTCCAGGATCACGCAGCCTGCGCAAAACGGCCCGTGCTCCTCTGTGCTAGTCATTTTCGTCTCCGTTTCACTGGTGTCCTAGCGGGCTTCTGTCCGTCCGTAGTAGCCGCGATGTTCAGCTGACGGATGACTTGGCCGTAGTCTCCCACTGCCAGCGCCGCGTCCGCCCGCTCTAGCGCTGGCAGGGCCACACGAGAGATGGCGATGCTGGTGTCCGTGGTCTGGTTCTTGCCAGCGTGACGCTCCTGGTTCCGCAGTGACCAGGACTCGGCCTGGCGCATCGCCTTCACCGCCTTCTCGAGGACCTCGTGTGCGTCGTCGCTGAGCTCACCGCGGGCGGCTCCCTCAGCTACCAGCTGGATGCACACGTGAGCTAGGTGTCTGCGCTCACTGTTCACGTGATGTCCGCCGTGAAGTAGAGACCGACCACGGCATATGCGTTGACCTGTGGGAACGACTGCTTCACCTCGTCGTAGGTCATCACGCGAGGCTCCGGATTGCGGGTGATCAGGGTTCTCCGGTTCTCCTGGGCGATCTGCTCGAACTTGCGGTCTGCCTCCTCCTGGGCGAAGCCCTCGGCGACTCGGGTCTGCTCGTCGTAGAATCGCGCGTCGACGAAGACGACCGCGTACGCCAGGCTCACTTCTTCCGCTCCACGACGGCACGGTGCATGAGGGCGTGAGCGCCGTCGAGCGTCTGCTCCAGGTGCTCCCAGCTACCTCCGTCACGTCCGATCGACTTCGCACTGTCCACGGCGAGGTCGACACACTCCTCACACCGAGGGCAGTCTGGGTGGAGTGTGACCACGACCCAGTCGTTCCGCCCTCCGATGATATCCGCTCGAATCATCGCCACCCGCAACACCCGGACGAGTGTGGCCTTGCTGGTCATGACCAGGGTGAGTCGCATATCCGGCGAGGTGTTGATGCCCTCGTAGAGGTACTGAGCCAACGCGTTCAACTTCTCCTCCGGCACCAAGTCCACTTTCAGCTGCTCTGTCTGCCACTCTGCTCCGGCCTTGAACGCTGATCGCATGGCGACGGTGTCGCTGACGTCCCGATCCTCCGGGAACGGATACAACTCGGCCACCTTGTCTCGAATATCCATGTTCTGCCTCCTCAGGCGTAGGTTACCTTTATAAGTATGGCACTCTCTTATGAGAGACCGCAAGCGTCAACCCCACAGCCTAACTTTTAAGTACGCGGGCGCGCTACATAAGAATAATAATACCCTCATAACCCGAAGCGCTCCGAAGGAGCTAGCTGAGGGCGGTAGGGCAAAACCTCAGGCGTGCCAGCGCTCTGATCCGAGGACTCAGGGGACGCACGGTCGCTCCTGCCTTCGGCACGCTCCCGCACGCCCACGCTCTCGGCGCGCAGCCGTCGGTAGCCAGATGTTTGGTGATCCCGTCGTTATGTGCAACAATTGCACTACCGCAGTACGCGGTCCACCGAATTTGAAGGAGTCCACACCATCATGACGAACCAGGAAGGCCCACTCGACTACTCGGGCCATCAGCCGCAGGAGATCCGAGGCTACGGCCTGCGGGCTGGTGACTTCCGAACCCCGGAAGAGCACGACGCGATCTCTCAGGAGGCGTTCCGCAAGGCACGGGAGCTTCAGGACCGGGATACTCAGCTGCGCATCGAGATCGCCACTCACGAGGCGCACGTCAAACAGTCACGGGACAAGGCCGTCTACACCCGGAACCAGAAGGGTCACTCGCTGACGCTGTGGATCCTGTTCGGCGGACTCGTGCTCTGGATCCCGGCGATCTACTACTCGGTCAGCCCCAACCACTACTGGCACGCCTGATGGATCCGAACAGCGGTCGTCTGTACGAGTCGGTCGAGTCCGCTCGTCAGGCTGGGGTCGAGAACCCTGTCGAGATCATCGGGAACGAGGCCGACGTGCTTCGTATCTCGCGGGCTGTCGCGGCAGCCGCCAAGAAGGAACGCAAGGCTCAGAAGAAGGCCCGGAGGAACAATCGTGGGTAGCCAGGAGAACATCCGCAAGGGCAAGAAGCAGCGGGTCTCGCTCAAGGACATCCCGCTCACTCGCTCTCAGGTGATCATGCGTGATGAGATGCTCACCGACGACAAGGGTCTGTTCGCCACTGACCATACCGTCCGGCCGCAGCAGGAAGAGGCCGCTCGCCACGCGGGTCTGGTCACGGTCGGTGATGCTCTTGACACCGTCCTCGGCAAGCAGAGCCCCGACGCTGACCAGCGTGACCGCCGGATCAGCGGTATGGCGCAGCAGATCATCTTCCATGGTCCAGGTCTCGCTCTGGGGCTCAACCAATGGGCTCACGTCCAGGCCATGATCGAGGAGGGCATCCGCCAGGGGGTCACGGCTGCCCAGTCGGGCACACTGTAGGTCGCCGCGCCGGGTGGTGTGGCCAGGCTCCTAGCGGTTGTAGGGGTCTGACATTTCGTTGGTCGCGGGTCTTGCGCGTGGTGCCGCGGTACGGTATGCTTGGCCTATGCCCAGCCAGCCCGCCACAGACCGCGAGACTCCCAGTCGTCGCGTCCGTCGGTGCACGGCTCTGACCACATCCGGAGAGCGGTGCAAGCGGGCCGCCGTCGCCGGTCTCAACGTGTGCAAGAGCCACGGCGGAGGCACAGCCGCTAGTGTTCGAGCCGGGAAGCGGAACGAGGTCAGCCGTCAGGCCGCGACCCTGTGGGGCATCACCTCGGACACTAGCGGCCTCTCCGTGGAGGAGGAGCTCAAGCGTCTGGCGGCGAACAAGCTGCGAGACATCCTCGCCCTGCGGATCAAGATCAGCGAGGACTCGGTCTCTAAGCACATCGGCCATCTCACCGAGTCCCACACCATCACCGAGTACGACATCGACGGGACAGTGCAGTCCAAGTCGGGTACTCAGGAGACCCGGACCAAGCGCGCCGGGACCAGCGTGTGGGTGCAGGAGCTTCACAAGACCGAGATGGAGTTTCTTCAGATCGCCAAGCTGCTGCACGAGATCCAGGGCGGAGGCGACGAGGTCGACCTGAAGCGGATCCGCATGCAGACCGCTCGGGAGACCGCTCGTCTGATGAAGGCGTTCCCGGGACTCGGAGTCGACGAGGTAGCTCTGGAGGTGTCCAAGCGTGCTAGCTGAACTCGACGTCGAGGAATTCACCTACGAGCAGATCTCCGAAGACTTCGGTCTGTTCTGCCGAGCCAGTGGCATCCGCGACAGCGCTCTCACTCACGCGCTGACATCATCGTTCGACCCTGACGCTCTCAACACAAGTCTGGGCTGTGTGGCCTACTCCACGCCTCCGCAGGAAGGCAAGACGACCTGGATCGTCCACTACATCGCCTGGACTCTGATTCGCAATCCGTACATCAAGGCGGTCTACGCCACGTACAGTCAGCGCAGGGCGAACGCGGTGTCACGCCAGATACGTGCTCTCGTCTCTCAGTGGACGCCACTCGCCAAGGGCAGCACGAACGTCGAGCTCTGGGAGACCAAGGAAGGTGGAGGCCTGCTGGCCGCCGGTCGAGGTTCGGCCATGACGGGCTTCCGCAGCGACTTCACCGTCATCGACGACCCCATCAAGGACATGGCGGAGGCTCAGTCTGAGCTCATCCGTGAGACGACTGTCGAGTGGTTCAGCTCGGTGGTCCTGACTCGTATGTCTTCCCTCAGCCAGATCATCGTCATCGCTACTCGGTGGCACAAGGATGATCTCATTGCCCACGTGCAGAAGCCCGACGTGCTCGGTGCCCAGTACGTGAACATCCCCGCTCAGGCCACACACGAGGGCGACCTCCTGGGGCGTGCCGTCGGGGAATGGCTCCCGTCAGTCCAGAACCGGTCGGAGAAGTCCTGGCTCCTCATCAAGAGGGCCGTGGGTACCTACGTCTGGCAGGCGCTCTATCAGGGCGACCCTCAGGTGACTGGCGGGAGCTACCTCAACCCCGACAAGATGGACATCCTGCCGTGGGAGTCGGTCGTGTATGCCGACGACCGGACCGGCTGCATGCTCACGCTGGACCGAGCACTCATCATCCAGTCGTGGGACCTCACGTTCGGCCAGATCGACACCAGCAAGAAGAAGGCCTCCAGTGGGGACTATGTGGCCGGGCACGTGTACGCGCTCATCGGTCAGAAGTTCATCCTCGTCGACCGGGTGCACGAGCGCTACACCTTCACCGAGTCGGTCAACGCCGTGCTCCGCATGATGGCCAAGTGGCCGCAGACCAGTCGGGT
>Ga0164306_10000068_pt1 | contig 37577 bp, 28 predicted proteins | sample Whisoiple_242_MG_FD_110213 | JGI IMG/M metagenome (GOLD analysis project Ga0164306, IMG submission 110213) | Soil microbial communities amended with fresh organic matter from upstate New York, USA - Whitman soil sample_242_MG | ecosystem: Environmental > Terrestrial > Soil > Unclassified >... | reverse complement strand
GGTCGACTCCACCACACTCTCCGGCGGCAGCCCACCGGCGGCCACGCCGAGGTCCATGGATCCCCGGGTCGGATGGAAGCGGAGCCCGATGGTGCGGGCCGCCGTGATGGTGGCGCCGAGCACGTCACCGCCGGCCCTCGGGAAGACGTAGTGGTGATCGGTACTCAGGGTGCAGCCGGACAGGGCCATCCAGCCGAGATTGGCCGCGGCGGATGCTTCGACTGTCTCCTCGTCGATGCCTGCCCAGACCGGGTAGAGCGAGGTCAGCCAGCCGAACAGGGTCTCGTCCTGCGCGTAACCGCGGGTGATCCACTGGTAGAGGTGGTGATGGGTGTTCACCAGGCCGGGTGTGGCCAGCATGCCGGCCCCGTCGACCCAACGATCGGCGCGATCCCGCAGGCTCTCCGGTGCCGGTCCCGATCCGACCGCAGTGATCCGGCCACCCTCGAGAACCAGGTGCCCGCTGGCGTGTTCGGTGCCGCTGGGGTCGACGGTGGCGATCGCGCATCCGGAGATGACGGTGACCGACGGCGCGGCAGCAACCACGGGTGACCTCCTCGGTGGCGCCGGTGGCCCGGCGCAGTTCGAGTGGACCTTCGCAGTCGGGGATGACGCGTTCGTGTCGGGCAGGCTTCGGGACGATCACACCGCCTCGGCGGTTGCCCGGTGGTTCAGGCTGGAGACGCATCCGGCCCCCGACCGCGAGGTCGGGGGCCGGATCGGTGGGTGAGCGACGGGGCTCGAACCCGCGACCACCGGCACCACAAGCCGGAGCTCTACCAGCTGAGCTACGCCCACCATTTGTCGACGATCAGCCGATCGACGGATCGACCGGCGCGCGGACCGAGGAAGTCTAACCGATCCGGGACCTCGACTTGGTCCACGGGCCGCGACCCGGCGCAGGCCTGGTGATCATGTTGGCCGGCGTGATACTGGTGCCGACGTCGGCGACCGCACAGGCAATGCTGGTGTGGTGGACACGACCGCAGCGGCGCCGGCCGCCGACCACCGATCCGACCGCATCGTCGAGTGGGACGCCGTGGAGTTGTCCGACGCCATCGCGCAGCGGGCCGTCTCCTGTGTCGAGGTGATGGGCGCGTACCTGGATCAGATCGATCGACTCAACCCCCAGGTCAACGCCATCGTCAATCTTCGCCCACGGGCAGACCTGCTCGACCAGGCGCTCGCCAAGGACCAGGAACTGGCGGCGGGCGAACGGCGCGGCTGGATGCACGGGTTCCCACACGCCGTGAAGGATCTGGCGAACGTCGCCGGATTCCCGACGACCCAGGGCTTCTTCCGCCCACCGTTCAACGCTCCGCCGGCCTCCCGGGATGCGCTGGCCATCGAGCGGATCCGCGCTGCCGGGGCGATCTTCATCGGCAAGACGAACGTCTCGGAGTTCGGGCTCGGGTCGCACACCTACAACAATGTGTTCGGCACCACCGTCAATGCCTACGACCAGACTCGATCCGCCGGCGGCAGCAGCGGCGGCGCGGCTGTTGCCGTCGCCCTGCGCATGCTCCCTGTTGCGGACGGCAGCGACTTCTTCGGATCGCTGCGCAATCCGCCCGGCTGGAACAACGTGCTCGGGATGCGGCCGTCGTTCGGCCGGGTGCCGGGGCTGAACACCGACGTGTTCCTCCAGCAGTTCGGGGTGGAGGGTCCGATCGCCCGTAGCGCAACGGATCTCGCCATGCTGCTGCAAACCATGGCCGGCTACGACGACCGCGCTCCGCTGTCCATCGAGCAGGATCCCGGCAGCTACGGGCAGCAGCTGGAAGCCGACTTCGCCGGCGGGAATGTTGCCTGGCTCGGTGATCTGGGCGGGTACCTGCCGATGGAACCCGGGGTGCTCGAGTTGTGCGAGCGTTCCTTCGAGACATTCACCGAGCTCGGTATCGAAGTGACCGACCACCCGAGGCTGCCGACCGCCACCTCGTTCGCCGGCAACGCCGACCTGTGGCCGCTGTTCCTGATCTACCGGCACTGGCTGATGGGCAGTCAGCTGGCAACGATCCATCGCAACCCGACCATGCGGGCCGCGCTGAAACCGGAGGCGATCTACGAGATCGACGGCCTGTTCACCGGCGCCGACGGCAACCCGCCGATCACCGCGCTGGACGTGTACAACGCATCGGTCAAACGGACCTCGATGCATCAGGCTTTCCGGAAGCTGTTCTCCCGGTTCTCCCTGGTGGCGCTTCCGTCGGCACAGGTCTTCGCCTTCGACGCCCACCTGCCCTGGCCCGCGACGATCGACGGGGTGGCCATGTCGTCCTACCACCGGTGGATGGAGGTCACCGCCATCGGCACATTGTTGGGGTATCCGGTGATCAACCTGCCGGTGGGTTTCAACGACGCCGGGCTACCGATGGGAATTCAGGTGATCGCGCCGAACCATCAGGACCTGACCCTGCTCCAACTGGCGCGCGCCTGGGAGCAGCGGACCGGCTGGGTGCAGCGCCATCGTCCGGCACTGCTCGGCTGACCGGCCGGTCACCGCGGTGGGGTCGCTGGTGATGACCGAGTCAGACCTCGGTCGAGGCCGGCCTCCCGGTGACGCGGGCGGTGATGCGGTCGGCGACGCTCTCGAACAGCAGCAACAGCAGCACGAAAAGAGCAGGGGTGGGGAAGAACGGCGACAGCACGAACGAAATCCCCAGTACGGCCGCCGAGTAGAACGATGGCCACCGGCTCAGCCAGTCCTGCACCTCGGGCCGGTCGGCATGCAGCAGCTCATGCCGTCGGCGACCCTGCCGAACGATCCCCAACAGGATCAGCGACGACAGGAACAGCGTGCCGACGTAGAGCGGAACCTGTCCGTCGCTGTTGTCCTGAGTGCTCAGCAGTTGTGTACTGAAGGGCAACGTGACGATGGTGAACAACCAGATCATGTGCAGCCGCATCAGCGTCGAGTCGTAGCCCTTGAAGTACTCCATGGTGTGGTGATGGGCCAGCCACAGCACCCAGATCACCAGGAAGCTCAGCGCGAAGGCGCCGAACTCCGCACGGTGGTCGGCGAAGACCTCGCTCAGGTGCTCCCCTTCGCCGAGCTCCTGCGGGATCTCGACCAGCGGGAGCAGCAGCAAGGTCACGGCGATGGCGATCACCGCGTCGGTGAAGTTGACCAGCCGTTCGAATCCACGTCCCGTTCGCATCGGGACATTTTGACCGGCCGACCCTGGCCGGTGATCGGCGACCTCACCTGATCAGGAGCGGTACCGGGTCGCCACTTCTGCCGCCACGGCCTGCACCTGGTCGGCGTTCGGCCCGGGCAGCGGGACGAACGCGGTGCCGCGGTAGTAGGCGAGTTCCCTGATCGACTCGGTGATGTCGGTCAGCGCGCGGTGGGTCATCTCCTTCGGCGGTTGGCCGAAGTAGATCCGTGGATACCACCGTCGGCAGAGTTCCTTGATGCTGGACACGTCGATCATCCGATAGTGCAGGTGCGCATCCAGGATCGGCATGTCGCGGCTGATGAACCCGCGGTCGGTGGCGATCGAGTTGCCGGCCAACGGAGCGGTATTGGCTTCCGGAACGTGTTCGCGCACGTACTCCAGCACCATCTGCTCCGCCTGCTCCAGGGTGATCGTGGACTCCCGTACCCGATCGGTGAGCCCGGACTTGGCGTGCATCGCCACCACCACGTCCGGCATCGCGGCCAGCGCCTCGTCATCGGCGTGGATCACCACGTCGATGCCCTCGCCGAGGATGTTCAGGTCGCTGTCGGTGACCAGCGCGGCGATTTCGATGAGCTTGTCCGTTCGGACGCTCAGGCCGGTCATCTCGCAGTCCACCCACACCAGTCGGTCATTCACGGATCGGACCCTAGTCGTACCCACCGTCAGTGCTCGTTCGGACCCGCGGCAACCTCTTCACCCGAGCCCGGCCCATCGATCGGCCAGGCCGCGACCGGTCCGGCTCCCTGCGACCCGGGGGATCGGTGGATAGGCTCCGGAGATGTTCGCCCCGGGGGGATCCACATGACCACATCTGCAGCCGCCGGCGGCGCGGCCGCCCGGATTGCCGCCGGTTACGAGACGACAGCCGCCAGCGTGGTGCTCGGCTCGGTGGTGATCGAGGGTGTCGCGGATCCCACCGCTCTGGTGCGGGTGCCGCTGGCGATGTTCAACCGGCACGGCCTGGTCGCCGGAGCCACCGGTACCGGCAAGACGGTGACCCTGCAGGTGATCGCCGAACAGCTGTCGGCTGCCGGAGTACCGGTGCTGATGCCGGACGTGAAGGGCGATCTGACCGGCCTGTCGGTGCCGGGCACACCGGGGGATCGGATCACCACGCGGTCGGCGGAGACCGGTGACAGTTGGGCGCCGTCGTCCTATCCGGTCGAGTTCGTCAGCCTGGCCGGCCAGGGTGAGGCGGTTCCGATCCGGGCCAGCATCGATTCGTTCGGCCCTATCCTGCTGTCGAAAGTGTTGTCGCTCAACGACACCCAGGAGTCGACCCTCGGCCTGATCTTTCACTGGGCCGACCAGCGAACCCTGCCGCTGCTGGACCTCAAGGACCTGCGCGCGGTCATCATGCACCTGACCAGCGACGAGGGGAAGGAGGACCTGCGTGAACTCGGCGGGGTCTCCAAGGCAACCGCCGGGGTCATCCTGCGGGCCGTGACCAACCTCGACGCGCAGGGCGGCGACCGGTTCTTCGGAGAGCCGGAACTGGACGTCGACGACCTGCTGCGGATCGCCCCGGACGGCCGGGGGATCATCACGTTGTTCGCGGCGTCCGGTCTGCAGACCAACCCGGTGCTGTTCTCCACCTTCCTGATGTGGCTGCTCGCGGAGCTGTTCGAACAGCTGCCCGAGGTCGGCGACCTGGACAAACCTAAGCTGGTCTTCCTGTTCGATGAGGCTCATCTGCTTTTCGCCGACGCATCCAAGGCATTCCTGCAGGCGGTGCAGCAGACTGTGAAGTTGATCAGGTCGAAGGGCGTCGGGGTGTTCTTCTGCACCCAGATGCCCACGGACGTACCGGGTGCGGTGCTGTCCCAACTCGGCGCCCGAATCCAGCACGCCCTGCGCGCCTTCACCCCGGACGACCAGAAGGCCTTGTCCGCGACCGTCAAGACCTATCCGTTCACCGAGGATTACCAGCTGGCCAGCGCCCTCACCAGCCTCGGCACCGGCGAAGCGATCGTCACTGTGCTCTCGGAGAAGGGCGCACCGACCCCGGTCGCCTGGACGAGGGTCCGGGCGCCGCGATCCCAGATGGCTCCGGCCCCCGCCGCGCAGGTCTCCGCCGCCGTCGCGGCGTCGGCATTGATGGCCAAATACGGCAAGGACGTCGACCGGCAGTCCGCCTACGAGATGCTCACCGCCAAGGTTGCCCCGCCGGGTGTGTCGCCGGCGAACGTGCCGACGGTGCCGACACCGTCCGCCTCGCCGACGTCCATCGGTGCGGATGGGTGGCCCACGCTCACCCCGGAGCCGTACAACCCGTACCTGGACGAGACACCGCCGGCCGGGACCGCAGCCAGGCCGCGCGGCCGCTCCACTGCTCCAACGGAGGAACCCGGCGGGATCGGCGGCGTGCTGAACAACCCGGTGGTCACCTCATTCATGAAATCACTGGGCACGTCCCTCGGCGGCGCGCTCGGCCGCTCGGTGTTCGGCACCCGGAAGCGGCGCCGCTGAACCAACCGGTCACGGAGTCGGCGGAACGTTCACGACCGGCGAGACGTTGCCCCGATAGGTAGGCAGAGCCGTTGTCCGTGCGACAGCAGTACCACGAACGGCACCGACAGATATCGGAAGGGCAGCACAGTGGACTCGCTCCTGTGGATCGTGATCATCGCCGCGATAGTGGCCGCGGGGTTCTTCTACCTGCGCCAGCGGGGGGTGGCATCGGCGCGGTCGTTGGAGGACTCGCAAGCCGAGGCCCGTCGCTGGGTCGAGCGGCTGGGCGGTCAGGTCTACTCCCTTGACCCCAAAGACGACCCGGCCGCGCGGCAGGCGCTGTCCGACGCAGCCGAACGGTTCACCGCTGCCGGATCGCAGGTCGAGCAGGCAAGGACGGTGCAGCAATATCGGTTGGCACAGCAGACCGCCTACGAGGGGCTTTACTACGTGCGGGCGGCGCGCACGTCCCTCGGTATCGATCCCGGGCCCGAACTGCCGGCGATCCCCGGGCAGCAGCAGGCCGGAGCGGTGTCCGAGAACCGCGCGGTCGACGTCGACGGACATGAGTACGAGGCCTCGCCCAACCCGGGCGAACGGACCCAGCACTACTACCCGGGCGGCATGGTGGCCGGCCGGCCGGTGCCGCGCGGCTGGTACTCCGAACCCTGGTGGAAGCCGGCGTTGGTCGCCGGCGCGTGGGGCGTCGGCACGTACCTGGTCGCGTCCAGCCTGTTCGCCGGGATGGCGGGAATCGGCGGCGGCTATGACGCCGGATATGACGCCGGATACGCCGACGGCGGGGGAGATCCGGGTGGCGATGCCGGTGGTGACTACTCGGGCGGTGGCGAGGGCGGTGGTGACTACTCGGGCGGTGATTACTCGGGCGGCGGCGACTTCGGTGGCGGAGACTTCGGCGGTGGCGGCGATTTCGGTGGCGGCGACTTCGGCGGCTTCTGACCTATCGGCCCCCGCCAATGTGCTCTTGACTCCGACGACCCGCTGGTTGCCGGGCCAATGAGTTGAGCTCCACGACAGCCCCGGGTGCGGAATGCGGCGACGCACAGCCCGCCCGGGGCTTGTCATGCGTCAGATATGCCGAATGATGCGTCATTGTCCTCCATTATAATGGATGATGGGGAACGATAGGGTACGTTTGAGTATCGGCAATGCATATTGAAGTGGGTCGTGGATGACGGACGAGTGGTTTTCGGTCGACCAGGTGGCGCAGCGGTTGGGCCTGCACGTCCGCACCGTGCGCAACTACGTTCGCGACGGCCGGCTCAAGGCTGTGCGGATCGGCAAGCAGTACCGCATCGCCCGTTCCGACCTGGAGGAGCTGACCGGCCGGAGGCTGCCGGCTGTTCCGGCGGAGGACACCCGGCGCAGCAGGCGGGTGGAGGCCTCGTGCGTCGTGCAGATCGACGCGATCTCCGCGGCCGATGCGCATCGGTTGACCACCCTGTTGGGTGCTGCCGCGACCGGTCGGGACGTCACCGATCAGCTGCTGCGAATCCAGTCCATCTATGACGAAGAGAGGGCGGCCATGAAGCTGATCGTGATCGGCGGCCCGGCCGACACTGCCGAGGTCATGAGGCTGATCGACGTGCTCGTCGGGACCGAATCATGATCCGTCCGACGTCCGACTCCCTCGGCGGACCGACGTTGGTCGGACACCATGGCTGACGTACGGATCGTGGCCGAACGAACCGTGCTGGTGTGCGATCCGGCCGGCCCACCCATCATCGACGCGCAGGGTGCACTGGACATCATCGGACAGGCATGGGCCGCCCAGGCCGACCTGATCGTGCTCCCGGTCAGCAGGCTGACCGATGACTTCTTCACGCTGAGCACCGGACTGGCCGGCGAGGTGCTGCAGAAGTTCGTCAATTACCACCTCCAGCTGGCCATCGTCGGCGCCATCGGCGACCATGTCGCCGCGAGTTCGGCCCTCCGCGCGTTCGTCAGCGAATCGAACCAGGGCCGTCATATCTGGTTCCTGGACGACGTCGACCAGGTGTTCGTCAAGTTGTAGCCCGCTCGATAGTGCGGTGCGAGCGCCGGGGGCGGCCGATTAGGGTCGGTGGGTCCGAGTGGGGCCACCGAGGGCCGCCGTCACCTGTCGCGAATGGACCCTTTCGATCCGATGAGCGAGACCACCGCCAGCAGACCCTGGTACCTGCCCATGCGGGCCCGCGACGCCGACGAGCGGCACCGGGTGGCCACGCCGCTCGAGTTGCTGTTCGATCTCTGTTTCGTGGTGGCGGTCGCGTTCGCCGCGGCCGGCCTTGATCACTCGTTCGTCGAGAACCATGTGCTCACCGGCGTTCGGCAGTACCTGATGGTGTTCTTCGCCATCTGGTGGGCCTGGATGAATTTCACCTGGTTCGCCTCGGCCTACGACAACGACGACGTCCCGTACCGGGTGACCGTGCTCGTGCAGATCGCCGGGTCCCTGGTGATGGCGTCCGGGATCCCACGGCTGTTCGCGGACAACGACACGCTGGTGATCGTCATCGGCTACGTCGTGATGCGCCTCGCGATGTGCATCCAATGGCTGCGGGCCGCGGCCGCGGATCCGCCGCGACGCAGGACGGCACTGCGGTACGCGGTCGGCATCGGGATCGTGCAGATCGGCTGGCTGTTGACCCTGGTGGTGCCGGACGGCTTGTTCATCCCGGTGTTCCTGCTGTTGATCGTGGCCGAATTGGCCGTCCCGGTGCTCGCCGAGCGAGGCGCGATGACGACCTTCCACCCGCACCACATCGCCGAGCGGTACGGGCTTTTCACCGTCATCGTGCTCGGTGAATCGGTGACGGCCGCGACGCTGGCGTTCCAGAGTGCGCTGGAAGAAGCCGAGGACGGCGGCACGATCATCGGCCTTGCGGTCGCCGGGATCGTCACGATGTTCTGCCTGTGGTGGGTCTATTTCGATCACGAGGCCCCGCCCAGGCTGAACACCGCGAGGGCCAGCTTTCTCTGGGGGTACGGGCACTACGTCGTCTTCGCGTCGGCCGCGGCGGTGGGCGCCGGGTTGGTGGTTGCGGTCGCCTATCAGCGCGAGCTGACCCACGGCATCAGCTACGTGGTCTCCAGCATGGCGACCACCGTGCCGGTGGCGATCTATCTCATTGCGGTCGGTGCGCTGCGCTCGCGATCCGGGCGGCCGCGGATCATCCCCTGGGCGATCGGGATCGCCGCAGTGCTGGTGCTCGCGGACTCCTTCGTGCCGGCTCCGCTGTACGTCACGGCCGGAGTGTTGACCGCACTGGTGGTTGTCCTGACCGTGGCGACGCGCACCCGCGCGGTGACCGACGAGCAGCCTGCCGGCGGTCGTTGAGATGGTCGTGGGTGATCGACCTGCTGACCGGGTGGCCCGCCCCTCATTCGTGAGAGGGTCGGCTGCATGACGCAGCCGCTTCGCAACTGGGCCGGGAACGTGGGCTACGGGGCGGCATCACTGGCCACTCCGACGAGCGTGCCGGAGTTGCAGGAACTGGTGGCCCACTCGTCGCGGGTCAAGGCGATCGGCACCAGACACTCGTTCAACAGGATCGCCGACACCCAGGGAACCCTCGTCTCCACCGCAGGCCTCCCCGCGGACATCGTCATCGACGATCGCGCCATGACGGTTCGGGTCAATGGCGCCTCGCCCTACGGCGTGCTGGCCGGCGAACTCCAATCACAGGGCTATGCGCTGGAGAACATGGGATCGTTGCCGCACATCTCGGTGGCCGGCGCGACCGCGACCGGCACCCACGGCTCGGGCGACCACAACGGGATCCTGTCCACCTCCATCGCCGCGATCGATCTGGTCACCGCCGACGGCGAGCGGATCACGATCGATCGGTCGGCCGCCGATCTGTCTGCGATCGCCGTCGGGCTCGGTGCCTTCGGCGTGATCGTCGGCTTGACGCTGGACATCCAACCCACCTTCACGGTGCGTCAGGACATCTTCCTGAACGTCCCCTGGTCGACGGCGGTCGAGCAGTTCGACGACATCATGTCCAGCGCGTACAGCGTCAGCCTGATGGGGCGTTACGGGGGCCCGACCATCCAGCAGTTGTGGTGCAAGGTGCGACTGGGTGACCAAGAGGACCCCGCTCCGGTGCCCGGATCGCTGTACGGCGGCTCCTGGTACGACGACGCCGACCTGCCCGAAGGGCACAATCTGAATGTCCGCGGCAGCATCCCCGGGCCGTGGTCCGAGCGGTTGTCGCACTTCCGGCTGGATTCGGCGCCCTCCGCGGGTGGCGATGAACTGCAGAGCGAATGGTTCGTCGATCGCGCGCACGCTGCGGCGGCGCTGACCGAGCTGCGTGCGCTTGGCGATCGCATCGACCCGCACCTGCACGCCACCGAGATCCGGACCTGCGCCGCCGACGAGCTGTGGCTCAGCCCGGCGTACCGGAGGCAGAGCGTCTGCTTCGGCTTCACCTGGCGCAACCATCCTGACGAGGTGGCTGCGCTCCTGCCAGTCGTCGAGCAGGCACTCGCGCCCTTCCAGCCGCGGGCGCACTGGGGGAAACTCTTCGCCATGGATGGCGCCGAGCTCACGGCCAGGTACCCCCGTGCAGCCGAGTTCCGGGATCTCACCCGGCGCTACGACCCGACCGGGAAGTTCTGGAACCCTTTCCTGAGCGCGGTTTTCGACCAGGGTGACGGTTGACACAAGACGGTTCGCGAGGCGGCTCGATGGGTAACCCTGGAGGAGAGCGATCGACGACCGACATCTCCCGATGCGGGCGAACCAAGCATGAGGAGCCACGGCGATGGCCAAGAATCCGTTCATGAGTGCCTATCTCAGCGCGGCCAACCGGGCGGCGAACACCGCGCGGGGCAAGGCGACCAGCGAGATCAAGCGTGAGTCGAAGCGACAGTCCACCAGCATGATGAACGCCTGGTTCGATGCCTGGACGCCGAAGACCACCAAGAAGCGCAAGCGCCGCTGACCTTCGGGCCGAGAGAACCTTTTGCGTGACGCACGACCGCTGTAGGGTGATTCCGCCCCGTTTGCGCCGTCTACGCGATTGACTGTGCGTAGCCGCGAGTGCTGGGTCGGATCATCACCCTGACTGAAGCGAGGCTGCGTTGACGGCTCCCCTGACCATCGATCAGCTCCCTGGCCCGCACGGCGTGCCGTTCCTGGGAAATCTGCTCGACCTGAACACGCCGAACCCGGTGGACAAGCTGGTCGAGTGGGGCCGGGAGTACGGCCCGATCTACCGACTGCAGATTCCGGGGAACGACCGCGTCGTCGTCTCGGGCGCGGATCTGATGGAGGAGATCTGCGACGACAGCCGATTCGGCAAGCAACTCGGGGCCGGGCTGAAGGTCGGGCAGGACGGCCAGACCAGCCAGGGTCTGTTCACCAGTGAGACCGCCGATCCGATGTGGCGTCGCGCGCACAACATCCTGATGGCACCGTTCAGTCAGCAGGCGATGCGTGGCTACCTGCCCCGGATGGTGGACATCGCGGATCAACTGGTCGACAAGTGGTCCCGGCTCAATCCCGATGACGAGGTCAACGTCCCGCAGGACATGACTGCCCTGACCCTGGACACCATCGCGCTCTGCGGCTTCGACTACCGCTTCAACTCGCTGTACCGGGAGACCCCGCATCCGTTTGTCGCAGCCATGGTGCGCAACCTCGCCGAACGGCAGAAGGAGGCCAAGGAGCTGCCGATCCAGCGCAAGTTGCGGATCCAGGCTCGGCGACAATCCAAGGAGGATCAGGACTTTCAGGTCAATCTCGTCAAGGGGCTGATGGCTGACAGGCGCCGCCTCGGCGACAAGGCAGACAACACCGACCTGCTCGGACTGATGCTCACCGGCGTCGACAAGCAGAGCGGGATGACGCTTCCGGACGACAACATCGTCGCCCAGTGTCTGACCTTCCTAGTGGCCGGCCACGAGACCACCAGCGGGCTGCTCTCTTTCGCGATCTATTTCCTGATGAAGAACCCGCAGTTCGCGCAGCAGGCGCGGACCGAGGTGGACGACGTGCTCGGCGGCGAGACCCAACCCAGCTACGACCAGATCCACCGGCTGGTCTACGTGCGGCAGATCCTGGATGAGACCCTGCGTCTGTGGCCGACAGCGCCGATGTTCACCCGCACACCGCTGGAGGACACCGTTGTCGGCGGTCGGTACGCCTTCCCCAAGGACACCGGACTGTCAGTGCTGGTGCCGATGTTGCACCGGGACCGCAACGTGTGGGGAGCCGACGCCGAGGAATTCGACCCCGACCGATTCCGGGCGGAGCGTTTCAAGTCGGTGTCGCCCAACGCCTATCGACCGTTCGGAACCGGGATGCGCGCCTGTATCGGCCGCCAGTTCGCCCTTCAGGAAGCAACTCTCGTCCTTGGCCTGGTGTTGCAACGGTTCGAGTTCATCGATCACCGCAATTACCAGCTGCACACCAAGTCGACCCTGACCGTCAAACCCGCCGACTTCTGGATCAAGCTGCGACCGCGTACCGATCACGCCCTCCGGGTGACGATCCCGGCTCCCACCGCTACAGCGGCGACGCCTGCGCCGGAATCGCGACGGCGCCCCGCGGCTTCCGGTCACGGCACGCCGCTGCTCGTGCTCTTCGGGTCGAACCTGGGAACGGCCGAGGGCATCGCCAACCGACTCGGCAGGGAGGGGACCGAGCGCGGCTACCAGGTCACCGTCGCCGCGCTCGACGACCACGGCCTCCAGCTACCCACGCAAGGTGCCGTGCTGATCGTCAGCTCCTCCTACAACGGTGAGCCCCCGGAGAACGCGACCGCTTTCGTGGCTGGGCTGGGTGCGGCATCCGGGCCTGCCGATGCCTTTGCCGGTGTGTCGTACACGGTCTTCGGATGCGGCGACACCGACTGGGCCGCAACGTATCAGGCGGTTCCCAAGGCGCTGGACAGCGGTCTCGAGCGGCAGGGTGCGACCCGGATCCATCCGCGCGGCGAGGGCAATGCGAACGGCGACTTCGACGATCAGTACCGGTCGTGGCACGCCGACCTGTGGACCGACGTCGGGTCCGCGCTCCAGCTGCCGACCGATTCGACCGAGCAGGCGCCGACGGGTCCGCGGCTGTCGATCTCGATCGTCAATCGACAACTGACCAACCCCGTCATCCTTTCCTACGAGGCCAGCCCCGCACTGGTCACCCGCAACGTCGAGCTGACGGCCGACGGCACTGCCGGAACCCGATCGACCCGACACGTCGAGGTGGCCCTGCCGGCCGGGATGCAGTATCGGGCGGGTGATCATCTCGGGGTGCTGCCGCGCAACAGCCTGGTCCTGATCCGTCGGGTCATGCGGCATTTCAAGTTGGACGCCGGCATGTACCTGACGATCGCGGCGACCAGCGGCGCCCACACCCACCTGCCCATCGACGAGCCCGCACCGCTGCTCGGCATCCTGGGCAGCTGCGTCGAACTGCAGGCCGTTGCCACCCGCGCCGACATCGATGTTCTCGCCGAACACACCGATGATCTGGGGCAGCGCGCCGAGCTGACAGCGCTGTCCGGCGCGGACGACGAATCGCAGGCCCAATACCGGAGCACAGTTCTCGACGCCGGTCTGTCGGTGCTCGATCTGCTCGAGCGGTATCCGGCCTGCCGACTGCCGTTCCCGATCTACCTGGATCTGCTGCCGGCGCTTACTCCGCGGTACTACTCGATCTCGTCGTCTCCGCTGCTCGGCCCGCACACGTGCAGCGTCACGGAAGGCGTGCTGCACGCCCCGGCCCGTTGCGGCATCGGGGATTTCGACGGTGTGTGTTCGACCTACCTGCAGTCGATGGAACCGGGCAGCACCGTTTTCGTGTTCACCCGGCAGCCCACCATTCCCTTCCGACCACCGGCGGACCCGTCCGTGCCGATGATCATGGTCGGCGCCGGTACCGGTCTCGCCCCGTTCCGCGGGTTCCTGCAGGAACGGGCTGAACAGCGGGCCGGCGGTGCCACGCTGGCCCCGTCGCTGCTGTTCTTCGGCTGCCGCACGGCGGCCGATCGGTTGTATGTCGACGAACTGGAAGAGTTCCAGCAGTCGGCGCAGGTTCAGGTGCACACGGCGTTCTCCCGTCAGTCGAACGGCGGACGGAAGTACGCGCAGCACGAACTGCTCGCCCACCAGGACGAGACCTGGGATCTGATCGACAAGGGCGCGCAGATCTTCGTCTGCGGGAATGCGCGCACCCTGGCGCCGGGGGTCCGCGCGACGCTGCAGGACATCTACGCGAGGAAGACCGGTGCTTCTGCCGACGAGGCGGAGTCCTGGCTCGCCGGTCTGCGGCGGGATCACCGTTATCTGGAGGACATCTGGGGAGCCAACTGACGGCGCGCGCCCCCGGTCGAACACCGCCACCTGGCCCACGAAATCTGGGTCCGGGTGTCGCCGATGTCGTGAGACATCACATTGCGCGCCCGGCAGGATTCGAACCTGCGACCTGAGGATTAGAAGTCCCCTGCTCTATCCAACTGAGCTACGAGCGCTCGTGCGTCGTCGAGCCTAGCGAATTGGCCGCACTGACTTCGCATCGTCACCAGCCTGTGGAACGCCTGCTGGGACGGAACGATGCACGGTGCGCAGTATCGTGAATTCGTGCCAGATGTGACGTCGACCGACGCCGGCGACGCCACCGGCGCCGCCAACCAGCCGACCGACGAAACAGCCGCGTCCAGCACTGGGTCGGTAGCCGGGGCCGACGATGCGGTGCTGAGGCCGCCGGCCGGGGAGACCGAGCAGCGACAGCACGATCCGTGGACGGTCACCGGCGTCGTGATCGCCGCCGTTGTGATCGCCGGGTGCGTCGCCGCTGCGTTGGCCGCGATCGTGCCGTCCCGCACCGACATTCCCGGTCTGCCCAGCCCCGGCACCCTTACAGATCTGTTGCTGCCGGCGGTGAAGGCGGTCTTCGACCTCTCGGCGGCGCTCACAGTGGGCTGGTTGTTGGCCGCGGCCTGGTTGGTGCCCGCGCAGCGATCGGGCCTGCTCGATGTCGGCGGGTACCGGGCGATCAAGGCAGCGTCGTTGGCGGCGACCGTCTGGGCGGTCTCCGGGTTCGCGCTGATCCCGCTGATCCTGTCCGACACCCTCGGGCGGCCGATCGACGAATCGTTGTCGGCGGACTGGGTGATCAGCGGCATCTCGATCCTGGACAATGTCCGTGCCGCCCTGATCGCGGCCCTGGTGGCGACGTTGATTGCGCTGCTGGCCAGGGTGGTGCTGCACCCCGGCTGGGCGGCCGTGCTGCTGGCCGGGGCCTTGGCGGCGGTGATCGCGCAGAGCGACACCGGACACTCGTCGCAGTCGGGCAACCATGACATCGCCATCGACACGATGGTGTTCCACCTGGTCGGCATCAGCCTCTGGGTGGGGGGTCTGGTCGCGTTCCTCGGGCTGGCCCGTCAACACGTCAAGCACCTGCAGGTGATCGCCGCACGGTATTCGTCCATTGCGCTGTGGGCGTTCATCGCGGTCGCCCTGTCCGGTTTCGGCAATGCCTGGGTCCGAATCGACTACCTTTCCGACCTCTGGACCACGGACTACGGGCGATTGGTGCTGCTCAAGGCCGCTTTGCTGACGGCGCTCGGTGTCATCGGCTACCTCCACCGGAAACGCACCCTGCCCAGGATCACCGATGACGGTGACCGGCGGCCGTTGATCCGACTGGCCGTCGTCGAGATCGGGATCATGGCTGTCACGATCGGCGTGGCCTCGGCCCTCGCCCGCACGGCTACCCCGCCGCCGTCCGGCCGGGCGTTGACCAGCCTGGAGATCGTGCTCGGCTACGACCTCGACACCCCGCCGAGTGTCGTCAACCTGCTCACCCAGTGGCGGTTCGACTGGCTGCTGGGGACCGCCATGATCGCCGCCTCCATCGTGTACCTGCTGGCCGTTCGACGGTTGCGCGCCCGTGGCGACAGCTGGCCGGTCGGCCGGACCGTGGCCTGGGTGATCGGGTGCCTGATGGTCGTGCTGGCCACGTCATCGGGGTTGGGCAAGTATGCGGAGGCGCAGTTCTCGATCCACATGATGGCGCACATGCTGCTCGGCATGATCGCCCCGATCATGCTGGTGCTGGGTGGGCCTGTCACGCTGGCGCTGCGGGTGTTGCCCGCCGCCGGCCGCGGGCGACCACCCGGGTTGCGGGAGGCGATCGCGGCCGCGCTGCACAGCCGGCCGGCGCGCTTCATCACCCACCCGCTGGTGGTGTTCCCGCTCTTCGTGCTCTCGTTCTACGTGCTGTATTTCTCCTCGTTGTTCGAGGTGATGATCGGCTCGCACCTGGGGCATCTGGTGATGAACCTGCATTTCCTGGTCATCGGCTACCTGTACTACTGGGTGATCATCGGTGTCGATCCGTCGCCCCGCCGGGTCCAGCCGATGATCAAGTTGGCGATGTTGATCGGCGCGTTGCCGTTCCACGCGTTCTTCGGACTCGCGCTGATGAACTCGAACAAGGCCATGGCCCTGGACTACTACCAGAGCCTGTCGTTGCCGTGGGTGAGCGACCTGGTCGCCGATCAGCGGCTCGGCGGCGCCATCGCCTGGGGCGCCACCGAGATCCCGATGATCATCGTGATGATCGCGCTGCTGTCGCAGTGGGCGCGCAGCGACGAGCGGGAGGCCCAAAGGTCCGATCGGATCGGCGACCGGCGCAACGACGAGGAGCTCGACGCCTACAACCGGATGCTCGCCGGCCTGGCTGAGCAGGATGCCGCACGATCGGCAGCCGTTCCTGGTGCTGTCCCGCCGGACGCCGAGGAGCCCGATCAGCAGGACGGGTCGGCGTGAACGTGCAGATCCGGCCCGAGGAATCGGCGGATCGCGCCGTCGTGCAGGCCCTGATCGGGGCCGCGTTCGGCTCGGCTGACCGGGCCGCCGGAGAGGCGATCGAGGTCGGCCTGAACGACGAACTGCGTCGGGACCGCGCCTGGATACCGGAGTTGACCCTGGTCGCGGAGCAGGACGGCCGCATCGTCGGCCAGCTGACCTGCAGTTTCGGCGAACTGGATGACGATCGGCGAACCCGGCTGGTCGGCGTCGGGCCCGTCGCGGTGCTCCCGGAACGGCAGGGCGAAGGCATCGGCAGCCTGCTGATGCGATCGCTGATCGCTGCGGCCGGTGCCCGCGGTGAGCAGGCCCTGATCCTGCTGGGGTCACCCGACTTCTACGGCCGCTTCGGCTTCGTGCCGTCCACGGACCCGCAGATCCAGCCGCCAGATCCGCAGTGGGGCAAGTACTTTCAGGCGCTCCCGCTGCGCGCCCACGACGGGCGGGTGACCGGACGATTCCGGTATGCCGCGCCGTTCGACAACCTCTGATGTTGCACTGACCCGGCCCGTTTGTTCTGTTGTCCGATTTCGATCCCCAACGCTTGATGCGTGCTCGGCCGGTGCCGCCTCGGCTGGCAGCGTCCACGCCAGGCCGAGTGCCGGATCATCCGGCCGGGTGAACAAAGGGGATGACGATGAGCAGGGACGCAGCAGCGGTGACACTCGTGGGCCGAGCGGGCACCCACCCGCAGATTTCGGGAAATTCGCCGGACCGGGTGAGTCTGCGCATCATCACCACCGAGCGATGGTTCGACAAGGCCACCAACGTCTGGGTGGACGGTGACGAGTTCGGCGTCACGGTGGTCTGTTGGAAGGGACTGGGCGGTGCGGTGCTGAAGACGGTGCGGAAGGGTGATCCGATCATCGTGACCGGTCGGATCACCACCAGGCGCTTCGAGAAGGACGGCGCAACCGCGTACTTCACCGAGGTGAAGGCGGATGTCGTCGGGCTCGACGTGGCCAGGATGGGTGCGAGATTTGCCCGGGTGGCGTTCGAACCACGGGAGACGACGGACGCCGCCGAAGGCACCGATCTCGCCGCGCCTGCCGACGGTCAGCAGTCAGATCTGCAGGAACCGGGCGTCGACGGTGAGCGCCCCGCCGACTGGGACGACCCGCAGCAGCCCACCGACCACGGCCTGCTGGTGTCCGTCGACTGATCGCCCACCGGACGACTGACCGCCCGCCGGAATCGGCACGATCTGTGCCGCCACCGTGTTCTGGTCGCGACCTCCGCGCCGTCGTCGACGACCTGCAGCGGTTCGGCGCGAGGAGGCACGAACCGATCAGTTGCCGCCGACGGACACCTCATCGATGGCCTTGCGGTAGACCTCCGGATCGCTCTCCGCGCTGGCATGATGCCCGCCGGGAACGGGCACGATCTGCACGTCCAGGTTCTTCTCGGCGGCCAGTTCGACCAGTCGTCGCTCCACTCGTTCCACCCGCACCGTGCGATCGTCGTGCCGCTGCTCGGGCAGGAAGTAGACGATGCGGACCCCGGGACCGAGGGAGTCGACGATGGCGTTGATGTCGGTGCGGCGGATGACGCCGTACTGGTCCTTGATCAGCTGGGTGGAGATTCCGGGTGCGCCGATCTTCTCCCGCCACACCTGGTCGAACTTGAAACGGAAGTCGTCGCCGCGTACCTGGACAAAGGGAAACCGACCGGATGACCACTGTTGCTGTTGGCCGAGTAATTCCGCGGTCATCCTGACGGCGACGCCGCCCTCACTGTCCAGCGCCTCGATGAGTGCGGTGAGGGCGTCCGCGCTGGTCCGGCTGGAGTCGCGGACGTCGTCGACGCCCAGCGGCGAGCAATCGAGATAGATCGTGCCCAGACGTGGTGGCGGGGGAGCGTAGGCGTCACCCGCCGCCGCGGTGATCATCGCGGGATTCAACGGGCCCGGGAGTTCGACGGCGGTGCCTGCGGTGCCGGTCGACCCGGTCGCCTGGTCGGGGGTGAGCAACAGCTGCCCGGCCGTTGCCGCGCCACCGCCGACCCGATTGTCGCGCGGTGCCGGTGCCGGTGCGGTGTGCCCGCGGGCTCCGGGCTGCTCACCGCTCGCGGCTCGCCCACCGACTCCGGACTGCCCGGCGGTTCCCAGTGCTGACGAATCCGACGCCGGTGAATCCAGTGCCGGTGAACCGAGGGCCGGCGAATCAACGGCTGCGGCCCCCGAGGCGGTGATCAGCGTGCGCCGGTAGTCCGCCCGCAGGTCCTGGGTGTGTGCGGCAAGGCCGAGGACGACATCACCGCCCATGCTGCTGCCGAAAAAACTGACCTCCCGTGGCCGGTACTGCGCCAGCAGGGTGTCGAACTTCTCCAGGATGTCGCGATCGTTGATCCCGCTGCCGTAGACCAGGCTGAACACCCGGGTCCCGTCGACGGCCAGCGACGGCATCAGGGAGGCGGCGACACCGGTGCCGCTCTTCCGGTTCAGGCCGGCCACCACGATGATCACCCGGTCACCGGTAGCGGTCGGGTCGGCGGGCAGCGGACCGACCTCGACAAACTGCGCGCCACTGGTCGGCCAGACCAACTCGTCGGCGATCCATTGATCGCTCTTGAGTACGACCCAAAACCCGGACACCACGATCAACGCGACGAACAGCGGAAACCACCAATGTCCGCGGGTGCGGGCCAGGCGGTCCGCGGCCGCGCGCCGGTTCGCCAGTCGTACCTCGAAGCTGTCGTACTCGTCGGCCCCGACGGGAGGCAACCTCGGCGTAGTGGCGGCCGGAAGCGCTGTGAGTTCGCCTCCCGCATCGACCGCCACACGCCACTCCTTGACCTTCTCTTTACTATTATCTCTCCAGTCTGCATGGCATTCGGAGCAGCGGCCAGGGGAGAGGGTGCGGGTGCACCGCCGAGGCGGCGTCACCACCCGTTCGAGTCCGGCAGACTGTAGGACGGCGTCGCGCCGCCTTTCGGCCTCATACGGTCAGGGGATTGCGCTGCGCGCTCCCGGCGGGGCGCACCAGCACGGCCGCGCAACAGAGATCAGCTGCGAGAGGATCAGAAGTGCCCGAATTCGTCTACACCATGAAGAAGGCCCGTAAGGCCGTCGGTGACAAGGTCATCCTCGATGACGTCACCATGTCGTTCTACCCGGGCGCGAAGATCGGGGTGGTCGGCCCCAACGGTGCCGGCAAGTCGACGATCCTGAAGATCATGGCCGGGCTGGACACCCCCAGCAACGGCGAGGCCTTCCTGACCCCGGGCTATTCCGTCGGCATCCTCATGCAGGAGCCGCAGTTGGACGAGACGAAGACGGTGCTGGAGAACATCCAGCTTGCCTTCGGCGGCATCAACGCGAAGGTGGAGCGCTACAACCAGGTGCTGGTCGAGATGGAGACCGAGTACACCGACGAATTGCTCGAAGAGATGGGCACGCTCCAGGAGGAGCTCGACCACGCCGGTGCCTGGGACCTGGAGGCGAAGATCGACCAGGCGATGGATGCGCTGCGATGCCCGCCGGGTGACTCGCCGGTCGACATTCTCTCCGGTGGCGAGCGGCGCCGGGTGGCGTTGTGCCAGCTGTTGCTGTCGGCGCCCGACCTGCTGCTGCTCGACGAGCCCACCAACCATCTGGACGCCGAGTCCGTGCAGTGGCTCGAACAGTTCCTTGCCTCGTACCCGGGCGCCGTCCTCGCGGTCACCCACGATCGCTATTTCCTGGACAACGTCGCGCAGTGGATCGCAGAAGTCGACCGGGGCCGGCTGATCCCCTACGAGGGCAACTACTCCACCTACCTGGAGAAGAAGTCCGACCGGATGACCGTCGAGGGCCGCAAGGACGTCAAACTCGCCAAACGGCTCAAGGAGGAACTGGCCTGGGTCCGGTCCGGCGCCAAGGCCAGGCAGGCCAAGTCGAAGTCCCGGCTGGCCCGCTACGAGGAGATGGCCGCAGAGGCGGAACGCACCCGCAAGCTGGACTTCGAGGAGATCCAGATCCCGCCTGGGCCACGGCTCGGCTCGATCGTGGTCGAGGTCAAGGACCTGAAGAAGGGTTTCGACGACCGGGTGTTGATCGATGACCTGTCATTCACCCTGCCGCGCAACGGCATCGTCGGGGTGATCGGCCCGAACGGTGTCGGCAAGACCACCCTGTTCAAGACCATCGTCGGACTCGAGGAAGCAGACGACGGGAGTGTGAAGATCGGCGAGACGGTCAAGCTCTCGTACGTCGACCAGAACCGCGGTGGCCTCGACCCGAAGAAGAATGTCTGGGAGGTCGTCTCCGACGGCCTCGATTACATCAAGGTCGGGCACGTCGAGATGCCGTCCCGCGCCTACGTGTCGGCCTTCGGGTTCAAGGGTCCCGACCAGCAGAAGCCGTCCGGGGTGCTCTCCGGTGGTGAGCGGAACAGGCTGAACCTCGCGTTGACCCTCAAGGTCGGCGGCAACCTGATCCTGCTCGACGAGCCCACCAACGACCTTGACGTCGAGACGCTGGGCTCCCTGGAGAACGCGCTCGAGCAGTTCCCCGGCTGCGCGGTCGTGATCTCCCACGATCGCTGGTTCCTGGACCGGACCTGCACTCACATCCTGGCCTGGGAGGGCACCGACGACGACCCGTCCCAGTGGTACTTCTTCGAGGGCAACTTCTCCGACTACGAGAAGAACAAGGTGGCCAGGCTGGGCGTGGACGCGGCCCGTCCGCATCGGGTGACGCACCGCAAGCTCACCCGGGACTGAGTCGAGGCGCGCCGGGGGGGTGGGGGCGACGCGCCATCCGCCCCGGCGGTTGCCCCGTGGCGAGATGGATCACCATCGCCGCGGCGAACCCGGGTGCCGACCCGTTCGAAGGAATAGGCTCGCTCCCGAACTCCGGTCGCAACGTCGCGCCCGGAAAGGGACGCCGAACAGCGTCCGGGACGTGGAGGGCCAGCAATGAACGGGACCGACCGATGACACAGACGGACGCACCCGCGCTGGCTCCGGAACTGTTGGGAACACCCCTTCCGGAGCTCGATCCGAACTCGGCCGTCGCCCGAGCGGCGGCGCTGCGACCCGACCGGGCCACGATGATCGAGGCCTATTTCCGCCACGTGCCGGCGGAGGATCAGCCGAAGACCCCAGAGGATGTCCTCGGCATCATCGACGGGCACTGGCGGGTCGGGGAGACCCGGCGGGTCGGCGAGGTCAAGATCAGGGTGTTCAACCCGGCGCCGTCCGCCGGCGAGGGCGCTGTCGGCTGGACCGACACCAAGACCGTGATCAACATCGTCACCGACGACATGCCGTCGCTGGTCGATTCGGTGATCGGCGCGCTGACCATTCGCGACGTCACGGTGCACCGTGTACTGCACCCGATCCTGATCACCAAGCGCGACCCGAACGGTGTCCTGCTGGACGTCGCCGGGGAATCGGGCCGGGCCTCCGAGACGGCTACCACCTTCCGCGAGTCGTGGATGCACGTCCTGATCGACCGGCTGTCCGACGCCGAACGCGCCGAGGCCATCGAGGACACTCTGCGGCATTCGCTCGATTCCATCCGGGCCGTCGTCGGCGACGGCGGGGCGCTCACCGGCGCAGCAGCCACCGCGGCCGCCGAGCTGCGCGGGACCTTCTCGCCGCGATCCGCGCAGGAGGTGTCGGAGGCGGCCGACTTCCTCTACTGGTTGATCTCCGGGAACATGACGTTCCTGGGCTACCAGCGCTACGAGGTCCAGGGTGGCTCGACGCCGACCCCGGTCAAGGGATCGGGTCTGGGCATCCTGCGGGATTCCGTCGCAGGGCAGCGCGACGTCGCCGACAAGCTGACCGGGCTGGCCACCGGGGACCAGCCCGCGCACCTGCTGCTGACCCAGGCGTCCTCGGGCTCCGCCCTGACCCGGGACGTGCCGCCGTTCGAGGTGCGGGCCCGCATCCTCGGGCCGGACGGATCGGTGATCCGCGAGCACCGATTCCTCGGGGTGCTGACTCCGCGGGCGCTGAACGCCGAGATCACCACCACCCCGATGTTGCGCCTCACCGTGCAGTCGGTGCTGTCCACCCTGGGTGCTGCCCCGGATACCTACACCGGGCAGCGCGCGATGGATCTGCTCTCCACCTATCCCCGCGCCGAATTGTTCTGGGCGGATCCGAATCTGGTGGTCGACGTGGTCAGCAGCGTGCTGCAGCTGGCCAGCCGGCGGCGGCTCCGGGCATTCCTGCAGCCGGATCCCTACGGGCGGTTCGTCTCGGTCATGGTGTACCTGCCGCGCGACCGTTACACCACCGACTGTCGGCTGGCGATGCAGCAGATCCTGTTGGATGCGTTCAACGGCACCGGCATCCGGTACACCGCGCGGGTCGGTGATTCTCTGCTGGCCGCAGTCCATTTCACCGTGAGCACCGATCCGGCGACCGTACGCTCGCCGGATATGTCGACGCTGACCAAGGCACTGCGGGGGACCATCCGCACCTGGGAGGACAGGCTGGTCGCAGCCGTCGTCGGTGGCGGCGACGAGGACCTGGACACCGCGGGCGCGCTGTCCCGCTATTCCGATGCCTTCGACGAGGGTTACAAGGAGTCCTACCGGGTCGAGGAGGCCGTCGCCGACCTGCGACTGCTGGACGAGCTGACCGGGCCGGACGACCTGGCACTGAAGATGACCCGTAGCGAGGAGGAGGCCGTCGGCGAGTGGCGGCTGAAGCTGTACGTCACCGGGGGTGCGGTCACTCTCTCGCGCGCTTTACCGGTGTTGCAGACGCTGGGCGCCGATGTGCTGGACGAGCGACCGTTCGAGGTCCGCCGGTCCGACGGAAGCCTCTCCCGCATCTACGATTTCGGGCTCAGCTTCCCGCACGACGATGTCTCCCGTGGTGCCGACGACCCGGAGTTGCGCACCCGGTTCTCCGAGGCGTTCATCTCGGCCTGGTCCGGCCGCAGCGAGGTCGACGGGTTCAACCAGTTGGTGCTCGCCGCCGGGCTGAACTGGCGTGAGGTGGCGATGCTCCGTTCGTATGCGCATTACCTGCGACAGATCGGGACTCCTTACACCCAGCGGTATGTCGAACAGGTGCTGTGCTCGTATCCGCGGCTCGCCGCCGACCTGGCACTGCTGTTCGGAGTGCAGTTCGACCCGGACCGCTACCCGGACGCGGACGAGCAGCGCGCTGCCGAGGCCGAGCGGATCTCGGCCGGCATCACCACCGCCCTGGACGCCGTCACCAGCCTGGACGCCGACCGCATCCTGCGCACCCTGCTCAGCGTGATCCTGGCGACGGCCCGGACCAACGCCTACCGGCCCGACGAGGAGGGCCACCGGCGGGACTTCCTGTCGGTCAAGCTCGACCCGACCAAGGTGCCCGGCGTCCCGAAACCGATTCCGGCGCATGAAATCTGGGTGTACTCGCCGCGGCTGGAGGGCGTGCACCTGCGATTCGGGGACGTCGCCCGCGGCGGACTTCGCTGGTCGGATCGGCCGGAGGACTTCCGCACCGAGATCCTCGGCCTGGTCAAGGCGCAGGAGGTCAAGAACGCCGTCATCGTCCCGGTCGGGGCCAAGGGCGGGTTCGTCGTCAAGCGTCCGCCGGTGCCCACCGGCGACCCACTGGCGGACCGGGAACAGCAGCTTGCGGAAGGTGTCGCCTGCTACCGGATGTTCATCGCCGGCCTGCTCGACCTCACCGACAACCGGCATGCCGGGTTGATCGTGCCGCCGGATCGGGTGGTCCGCCACGACGACGACGACTCCTACCTGGTCGTCGCCGCCGACAAGGGCACTGCCACCTTCTCCGACATCGCCAACGGTGTCGCCCACGACTACGGCTTCTGGCTGGACGATGCGTTCGCCTCCGGCGGCAGCGTCGGCTACGACCACAAGGCCATGGGGATCACCGCCCGCGGGGCGTGGGAATCGGTGAAGCACCACTTCCGCGAGCTCGGTGTGGACACCCAGGCGGAGGACTTCAGCTGCGTCGGCGTCGGCGACATGTCCGGCGACGTCTTCGGCAACGGAATGCTGCTCTCCCAACACATCCGGCTGCTGGCGGCGTTCGACCACCGGCACATCTTCATCGACCCGAACCCGGATGTCGGTGAGTCGTTCGTCGAGCGCCTGCGATTGTTCGAACTGCCGCGATCCTCCTGGGCCGACTACGACCCGGCGCTGATCTCGGCCGGCGGTGGGGTTTTCCCGCGGTCGGCGAAATCCATCCCGATCACCCCGGAGATGCGCGAGACCCTTGGCCTGGAAGAGGACATCACGGCGCTCTCGCCGGCCGAGCTGATGCACGCGATCCTGTTGGCGCCGGCCGACCTGCTGTGGAACGGCGGCATCGGCACCTACATCAAGGCCTCCACCGAGCAGCACAGTTCGGTCGGTGACAAGGCGAACGATGCGCTGCGGGTCGACGGCATCGACCTGCGGGTCAAGGTGGTCGGCGAGGGCGGCAATCTCGGTGTGACGCAGCTCGGCCGGATCGAGTTCGCCCGCAACGGCGGCCGGATCAACACCGATGCGATCGACAACTCGGCGGGTGTCGACACCTCCGATCACGAGGTCAACATCAAGATCGCCCTGCAGCAGCGGATGGAGTCCGGTGACCTGGACGAGCAGGGTCGACTCGACCTGCTCTCGTCGATGACCGACGAAGTCGCATCCCTGGTGCTGGACGACAACCGCGGCCAGAACAGGGTTCTCGGCGCCTCAAGGCTGCATGCCGGGGTGATGCTCTCGGTGCACTCCCGGTTGATCGACGCGATGGTCGATGCCGGCAGGTTGGACCGGACGATCGAGTTCCTGCCGACGCACACCCAGATCGCTGCGCGCATCGCGGCCGGCGAGGGTCTCTCCGGGCCCGAACTGTGCGTGCTGCTGGCATATGTGAAGGCCGGGTTGTCGGCGGCCATGCTGTCCGGCGACCTGCCGGACGATCCGGCGTTCGCCACTCGCCTGGCCGAGTACTTCCCACGACAGATGCGGGACGGCTCACCGGAGGCGGTGGCGGCCATCACCGCCCACCCGCTGGCCAGGGAGATCGTCACCACCGAGACGGTCAACGACATGGTCAACCGGGCCGGGATCACCTACTCCTTCCGACTGGAAGAGGAGATGGCCTCCACCCCGGAGGACGCGATCAGGGCCTACACGATCACCAGTGCGGTGTTCGACCTGCCTGGGCTGTGGGACGCCGTGGCCGCCCTTGACAACCGGGTTCCGGCGAAAACCCAGGATCTGCTGTATCTCTCGTCCCGCCGGCTGCTGGACCGGTCGTCCCGCTGGCTGCTGACCCGGCGACCGCAGCCGCTGGACGTGCTCGGTGAGATCGCCAGGTACGCCCAGGCGGTCAGGGACCTGACCCCGATGCTGCCTCGGCTGGTCTGCGGCGAGGACTACGAGACCGTCGCCAGGGAAACCGCCGAACTGCTGGAGATGGGTGCGCCGGAGCAACTGGCGAGCACCGTGGCCTACTCGCTGCATGCGTTCAGCCTGCTCGATGCGGTCGACGTGGCCGCCGAGACCGGCCGGGATCTGCTGGAGTGCGCCGAACTGCTCTACGCCTTGTCGGCGCACCTGGACTTCGATCACCTGCTGACCTCGGTCACCGCCCTGGAGCGCGGCGACCGCTGGCACGCGCTCGCGCGTCAGGCACTCCGCGACGACCTGTACCGGTCCATGCGACTGCTGACCGCCGACGTGCTGTCCACCACGTCCGGCGACCAGGACGCGCACCGCAAGATCGCGCAATGGGAAGACGAGAACGCCTCCAGGTTGGCCCGTGCCCGCCGCACCCTGGGCGAGATTTCCGCGGTGTCCGGCGGCGACCTCGCGGCCCTGTCGGTGGCGGCCCGCGAGATCCGATCGATGATCCGCTGAGTTCGCCGGTCACCCGAGCCCGGCCGGGTGCGGACGGGTGGGTACCACCCGTGCGGCAGACTGCTGGGCGGCAGTCTGCCGGGTGGTCATGGCGAGAGCGAAGCGGGGAGCGTGGCGTGAGCCGACGGTATGTGACGCAGGTGCGGGTGCGGTGGTCGGATCTGGACGCATACCGGCACGTCAACAACGCTCACACGGTCACTCTGCTGGAAGAAGCCAGGATCGACTGGCTGTTCGCCGAGGCGGCCAGGCACGGCGTCAACCGGCTCACCGAGGGCATCGTGGTGGCCAGGCTGGAGATCGACTACAAGCGGCCGATCGGGATGGAACTGCCGGTGACCGTGTCGATGGGACTGACCAGGCTGGGGCAGGCCTCGATGACGGTCGATTACATCGTCAGCGTCGCGGGCACGACGGTGGCGACCGCCCTGTCGGTGCTGGTACCGGTCGATCCGGTGACCTTCCGCCCACGCCGGATGGACGACCGCGAACGTGCCTACCTGACCCAGTACCTGCACGACCCCGTGACGACCGGCGGAGGCTTACCGGTGGCCACCCTGACCCCGGCCGAGCGCGCCGATCGCGACGATGCCATCGCCTTCACCGGCCGGGTGGCCAGGTGGGACACCGCCGGCCTGATTCGGCTCAAGGCCGACGACGGAACCGTTCGGATGTGGGCCGGGACGCCGTTCGATGCGCTCGTCACCCGGGCCATCGAGGGGGCACTGGTACCGAAGGACGTGACGGTGCACGCCGGAAACCTGTTGGCGGGGTTGGCGATCGCCACCGCAGCAGACGTCGACCCCGGCCCCGTCGTCGATGCGGCATGGCGCTCACAGCTGCCGCCACCGTCCGGCTGGGTGGTGGTCGACGAGGTGCCGGCCACCGTGCTCGCCGCACTGGCCGAGGAGGGCGCCACCGGTGCCCGGGATCGGCCAGGGCCGGCAGGGGCCGCCTCGACCGCCTTGCTGGACACCGAGGTGCTGACCGTGTCCGGCCACGGGATGCGGGTCGCGCTCAGCCTTCGAATGGTGTTCGCGCTGTCCGGCATGGGTTTCGCTCCGGCCGTTCCGGGCGAAGTGGTGCGGATCAGCGCAACCGACTCGTGGGCCAGGATCGACGCCCGGTACGGGGCCGTGGTGCGCCGACGGCACGCTCTGCTACCGCTGTTGATGTAGTCGGTAGAGCTCCCGGGCACCGGCCCGGGCATGAGTCGCGAGCTGTCAGCCGCCGGGATCGGTGGGGAGCGGGGCGAGGAAGTACCCGGCCGCCTGCAGCCCGCTGATGATGCCCGGGAGCGCCGCGACCGTCTGCTGGCGATCGGTACCGCCGCCGTCATGCATCAGAATCACCGCACCCGGGGTCACAGCGCCCAGCACGTTGGCGGTGATGGCCGCTGCACCCGGCTTCCGCCAGTCCGCCGAGTCGACTGCCCAGCCGAGGGGCACCGTCCTGGCTCGCTGCGCGGCCTGCAGCACCGATCCGCCGGGGTCACCGAACCTGCCCTCGGGCGCCCGGAAATACCGGGCAGTGATGCCGGTCGCCGACGCGATGGCGTTCTGCGTCTGCCCGAGCTGCTGATCCAGGTCGGAGCGGGACAACGCGTCGAACGGCGAGTGGTGATCCCAGCTGTGGTTGCACAGGGTGTGTCCTTCGGCCACCACTCTTGCTGCCATGGCCGGATTCTCGGTGACCTTGGTGCCGAGTTGACAGAACGTCGCCTTGACGCCGGCCGCGGCGAGGATGTCCAGGATCTGACCGGTGTACGGGCCCGGTCCGTCGTCAAAGGTCAGGTAGGCGACTTGTCCGACCCCGGTCCAGCCCAGCACCGCCGTGTAGGGCGGCGCCAATGGCACATCGGCGGGCGCCGGTGCGGGTGCCGGTGCGGGTGCCGGCTCCGGAGTCGGCACCGCCTCCGGTGTCAGGTCGGGTGCCGTCGTCGCGGTGGTTTCGGGGATGGGTGGCGGCGCCTGCGTGGCCTGCTCGGCCGACGATTCTTCGTCAGGGTCGGTGGTGAGCTCCGGCACCGTGACCAGGATGACCGTCTGCGCGGAGGCGCTGACCATCGACCTGGCGGTTTCCGGTTCGGCGGTGGCAGGAGTGGCGAACGACGTGGAGCGGGCCGCGGCGGCGATCCCGAAAACGGTTCCTGGCGTCCGCGGGTCGCTGCCGGTCACCTGCGCCAACGCCAACCCGGTCACCCCGGTGACCAGTGCCACCGCGGTCCCGAGCAGGACGGCGAGAGTCGTCGACCGTCGCATGTCTCATGGGAACATTCCGGCGCCGAACGGCGTCGGCACGCCACGCCGCCCGCGGGTGCTCAGGTCAGCGAATTGACCATGCTGTCCGCCGCCATCACCAGATAGGCCCACAGTCGTTCGCGGTGCTGCTCGTCCAGTCCGGCGCCGTCCACGGCGATCTGCATCGCGTCCAGCCAGGCGTCGTGTTCCCGCTGCCCGATCACGAACGGCGCATGCCGCATGCGGAGCCGCGGATGCCCCCGCAGGTCGGAGTACGTCCTCGGACCGCCCCAGTACTGCTCGAGAAACATCCGCAACCGCACCTCGGCCGGGCCGAGATCCTCCTCCGGATACAGCGGGCGAAGGATGGGATCATCGGCGACGACGGCATAGAAGCGTTCGACGATCCCGGCGAACACCGGGTGTCCGCCGATCTCGTCGTAGAACGTTGCGGGAGCACTCACCGGGCCATTGTCCCGTATCGGCGCCGGTCGCCCACCACGCCGATCGGCCCGCCTCAGCCGGCCTCGCCCGGCGGGGTCACGAGCGGCGGCCTGAAGTCCATTGCCGCATCCTCGGCCCGAGCCCGGTCGAAGGCCGACTTGACAGCTACCCGCACCGCTCGGACGTACGCGTCCTTGTCGGACACCCGGACTGTTGCGCTCACGCCGATGGTGACAACGCCGGCGGCAACGTCGACGATGCCCAGCAACTTCGGCGCCTCGATGATGGCGGCCGAGAACTCCTCGGTCTGCGACACCTCAGTTGCCTGCTCGAGGGCGATCGCGCCGGCCCGCGCGCTGTCGGCGTCATAGGGGATCGGGATCTGCAGGTTGACGACGGCCTCGCCTTGACTGGTGTTGCCCACTCGGAGGATCTCGCCGTTACGCACATGCCAGATCCCGCCATCGGCCGCCCGGACGGTCGTGGTCCGCAGGCTGACCGCGACCACGGTGCCGCTGGCCGAACCGAGGTCGACGGCGTCGCCCACCCCGTACTGATCCTCGAGGGTCATGAAGATCCCGGCGAGGAAATCGCGGACCAGGTTCTGTGCGCCGAACGCCAGTGCCACGCCGGCAATCCCGGCCGACGCGAGCAGCGGGGCGATGTCGATGCCGAGTTCGGCCAGGATCAGCACCGCGGCGGTGCCGACCACGAGGAACGAGCTGATCGACTTGAGCAACGAGCCGATCGCCTTCGTGCGCTGGTTGCGCCGTTCCGCGGACAGGCCTCGGGAAAATGCCCGGCGAGCCGATGCCAGCGGACGCAGCGCTGAGGTGGAGGTGCCTTCGATGGTCAGCCGGGTCAACCGGTTGATCGCCCGGTAGAGCAGGAACCGGGCCACGATGGCCAGGATCACGATCAGGAAGATGTCCACGGTGGCCGACACCACGGCATCGCTGTGGGCGGCGAGCACGTCGACGCCGGTTTTGTCCCATAGCCACTGACAGACCGAACCGGCGTCGGCCGCACACTCCGGCGCGTTGATTTGCACTGTCGTTGTCCCTCGGGGTCGGCGGGCCGCGGACTTCGGCCGCAGATTCCGGCCCCCACGCTAGCGATAGCGAAAGGTCTGTTCGCCCCGTTCCGCGTTCGTCGGCCGGCCTGGGCGGTGTGGCCGTCGGGAACGGTGGGCCTGTCCGGTTATTCTCGAGACGGCCGGGACCTGCAGGTTGGGTGATCGGCCAGAGATGTTCGGCAGTGCACAGGACGGCAGATCCTTACCGTTCGTTGGTCGGGTGATCTCCGACACGGCATTCGTTACCGGCTCCGCGTCCGCGACGGAGGTAGCCAATGGACGGCACCGGCCCCGGCGGCCGCGGACCGACTCCGGTCCGCCCCGCTGCCCTGCATCTTGCCCGGCGTGAGCCCGAGCCGAAGCGGGTCGTCACGACATTGGTGCGCGTGCTGTTGCTGAACGCGAGCCACGAGCCGCTTGCCGTGGTGACCGGGCGTCGGGCTCTGGTACTCGTCGTCGCAGGTAAAGCCGAGTGTGTGCTCGAGCGTTCCAGTGCGACGGTGATCAGGTCACCGTCGGTCAGCGTTTCCGTGCCGGCGGTAGTCCGTCTCCGCAGGTATGTGCGAGTGCCCTACCCGGCGCCGCCGGCGGTGACGAGGGCGGGAGTGCTCCGCCGGGATTCCCGACGGTGTGTCTATTGCCAGGGTCGCGGTGAGACCGTGGACCATGTCGTCCCGAAGAGTCGCGGCGGGACCGACAGTTGGGAGAACTGCGTCGCCTGTTGTGTGCGTTGCAACACCCGGAAGGCGGACCGGCTGCTCGAGGAGCTGGGCTGGTCCATGCCGCTGGTTCCGGGACCGCCACGTCGTGGGGCTTTCGGGCGGTTGTGGTCGACCGAGGACGCCGACCCGGCCTGGGAACCATGGCTGGCGTTCGCCGCCTAGATTTCGGTTCGGTGGCTGTCAGCAGCGAATCGATGTTGCGGCGCCGGGCATTTGAGCGCTTATCAGGCGTCCCAGCCCCGTTGACCACTCGACCGGGTGACCGTCGGCAGGCTCGTCTCAGCCGATGCGGGTGCCGCGGCCGATGCGCGTTCCGCGGCCGATCCGGGTGCCGCGACCGATGCGAGTACCGCGGCCGATGCGGGTTCCACGGCCGATACGGGTTCCACGGGTGGCGTTCATGAGGTTCTCCTTGGGTTCTGTGTCCCCTTGCGGACAAGGGGTGACGATGAGTGGCGAATTGCGAACGAAGTCTGGATAAATCACTCATTGCAACGGGCTGGCATTCCGTCTGCCGAAATCTCCCTTGCGGATCCAAAACCTTTGGGCCACAATCACTCTGGGGCTACTTGTTGGCTTGGCTTGCAACACCAATATAGGTTGCTATTTGAGCCGGCCCCTGAATGGCCCAGTCAATATTTGACTGAGCGTGACCGACCTCGAGGCCTTTTCGTTCATGAACAGGGCCTTACTTTGGCGTACGGGTGAAAAGAGCCATTCGGTCTAACGCCAATCGGGTGATGGAATCACCCCAAAGCGCATTCCATCTGCTGAAACTTTGCCGTGGATCCTTCGGCGACGTGCTGTCACGGGTGTCGGATCGACGGCCGGGTGCCTCCGGGGCAAGATCAACTGGAGTCGGGGCTGGATGTGGCACTGTGTTAACCACAGGTCACACTGAGTTCGATATGGCGCCGCAGCCGGACATTCTTGGCGGCATCCGGGGGGAGGGCCACCACCATGTGGCAGAGGCGAGCGCGTCCGCAGCGCGCCCGCGAGCAGACAGCGCCGCCGAGCGGGGCCGGCCCTCAGCTGCCCGCATCCTTTTCCCGGTTGGTGATGACCTGGGCCGGTTCCCTGACCGGTGACGGTCTACGGGTGATTGCGCTGCCGCTGTTGGCTGTATCGGTGAATTCGTCTGCGGCGTCGGTGGCGCTGGTCGCCGTGGCCACGACCCTGCCGTGGCTACTCGTCGCGATCCCGGCCGGTGCCCTGGTCGACCGTTTGGACCCGGCCCGCGTGATGGCCACCGCCCATCTGCTGCGCGCAGTGCTGTCGATCGCGCTCGTGGGCACCGTGGTGACCGGCTCGACGACGATCCCGCTGCTGTGCCTCTTCGGATTCGCCATCACCTCGGCCGAGACCTTCGCCGACGGTTCGGCACAGGCTCTGTTGGTGCGGATAGTTCCGCACGCCCATCTGGAACGGGCCAACGCCAGGTTCGTCACAGTCGAAACCCTGGCCCTCGACCTCGCCGGGCCGCTGGCGGCCGGTGTGCTGTTTCTGCTCGCGCCCTGGGCGCCGTTCGCGGTTTCCGCCGCGTGCTTCCTGATCGCCGCGGGGATCGTCAGCACAATCAGCACACCACCGGCCGCAGAGCCGTTGGACCCCGTGCTGACCGACACCACGCTGACCGACACCACGCTGACCGACACCACGCTGACCGACACCACGTTGACCGACAGTGCGGTCGGTACTCCTGCGGCATCCGCCGCGCTGCCGGGTCCCTGGGCACGGATCCGGGCCGGCCTGGCCCAGCTGGTCTCCGATCCGGTGCTGCGGGTGCTGGTGGTGACGGTCTCGATCATGGTGATCGCCAATGCGGCCACCGACGCGGTCCTGGTGCTCTACGGCACATCGACTCTCGGCATGTCGGAGGCGTTCTACCCGATGCTGCTGGTCGCCTACTCGGTCGGCACGCTGATCGCGGCCGTCCTGGTGGGTCGGGCCGACTCCCGGCTGCGCGGCGGTCAGGTGATGATGTTGGCGTTGTTCGGAATCGCCGGCACCATGTTCGTCCTCGGCTTCTTCCCGAACGTCGTCGCCGCGGTGATCGCCTACGCGGTGATGGGTCTGGCGGGTGGCACCTGGAATGTGCTGTCCGCGACCAGGCGGCAGCGCCGCACACCGCACGCCATGATCGGCCGGGTGTCCAGTGCCTTCCGGGTGGTCGCCTGGGGGGTGATCCCGATCGGCGCTGCACTGGGTGGTCTCGTCGGTGAACGGTGGGGAATCCCGTCGGTCTATCTGCTGGCCGGGACGGTGATCGCTGTTCTCGGGTTGGTCGTTGTCCGATCCTTCGTCTCGACCGAACCGGGCCCGGTGACGCCACGCGGCTGAAACACCGGGTTGCTCAGCCGGGCGGACAGGGGTCCGTTACCGTGATCACGTGACCATCCTTGAGACACTGGCGGTGTTCGTCGGGATCCCGGTGCTGATCTACGCGCTGATCGCGGTCTGCGTCATGCTGCCGGGTCGGGCCAAGAAGCGCCCGCGCTACCGGCCGGGACAGACCTGGGACTACACGGCCCACTGGTGGGCCGGCGACCAGCCGGTGGTAGCGGCGGCCGGCGAGACGCCCGGGACCAGGGGAGGTGGCGCACATGGCACATGGTGAACTGATTGCGGCCGAACGGTCGTCGATCGTCCCCTGGGACCAGCGTCCGCAGACGGGACCCGTCGGGCAGACGGATCAGCCGCTGTCCACCACCCAGCTCGAACTCCTCGACGATGTGATGCGTGAGGCCGAACGTTTTACCGGCCTTCGCTTCTCGGCGTACCTGGGCGATCTCGGTACGGATTCAGGCAGCTTCGCCGAGGGTCTGCTCTCCGGTCTCGGCGCCGACGCCCCCAGTGGCGTGCTGCTGGCGATCTCGCCGGGACAACGGGTGGTGGAGGTCGCGACCGGGCCGGAAGCCGCCAGGCGGGTCAGCGATCGGGCCGCGCGGTTGGCCGTGCTGGCGGTGGTGTCCTCGTGCACCGACGGCGACATCGCCGGCGCACTGGTCACCGGTATCCGGATCCTCGCCGACCAGGCTGGCACCCTCCCGGAACGCTCCACCTGGTGACCGCACCGCGGGGCAGCAGCTGCCGCCCCGCGATCGCGAGTCAGTCGCCGACGCTGTCGGCAGCATCCGCCGCCCTGGCCCGCAGTGCGCGCTCGGTGCCGGCGCGTCCCTCGGACACCAAGCGGCGCAACGCGGCTGGGTGATCGCCGGACTCCCAGTTCGTGGCGAGGTCGACGGTGCGCTGGTCGGTCGCCCACCTCGGGTACAGGCCGACCGCGACCTTCTGTGCGACCTCGATCGAGCGACGCTCCCAGACACCGGCCACCTCGGCGAAGTACTTCTCGACGTACGGCTCGAGCAATTCGCGCTGGGCGGGATGTGAGAAGCCCGCGATGGCAGCGTCCTGCAGTGCATTGGCCATGCCGTCGTCGTCGATCAGCCGCTCCCACACCGCCGCCTTGTTGGCGGCGTCCGGCAGCAGAGCGCGCACCATGGTGGCGCGGCGCATCCCGGAGGCCGTCGGGTCGGCCGCCTCCGCCCGGTCGATCTCCGCGGAGCCGCCGGACCCGTGCGCGACCAGCGCACCCAACAGGGTCCACGACAGGTCGGTGTCGACCACCAGTCCCGGCAGCGGATCCGTTCCGTCGCGCCAGCCGGAGATCACCGCCAGCTGGTCGGCATCGAGCTTGGCGGCGGCGAACGCCTGCACGGCGGCCAGCTGGGTGTCACTGCCGGCCGGAGCGCCGACCGCCAGCTGGTGCAGCGCGGAAGAGACTGCAGCCCAACCGGTCTGCGCCGCCCACTCCGGGTCGGCATAGGAGCCGACGGCGACCTGGAGCTGGGCCAGTACCCGCTGCAGGACGCCGATCTGGTCTTCGGTCGCCATGCCGCGCACAGCGAGCGTGACGAAATCCCGTGCCCGCATGAGGGCGTCCCGGGTCATCTCCCACACCGCCGACCACAGCAGGGTTCTCGGCAGGGATTCGGTCATCTGCGCGATGCCTTCGATGGCGGTCGACAGCGAGATCGGATCGAGCCGTGCCTTGCAGTAGGTCAGGTCGTCGTCGTTGAGCAGCACCAGGGCGCCCCGATCGACACCGACCAGCTCCGGCACCTCGGTGCGCTCGTCGACCACGTCGAGTTCCACCCGGTGGGTGCGGATCAACCGGCCGTCACCGTCCCGGTCGTACACCCCGATCGCCAGCCGGTGCGGGCGTCGCTCGCCGGCACCCGGCGCCGCGCCGGACTGCACCACCTCGAAGCGGGTGATCAGACCGGAATCGTCGGTGTCCAGGTCCGCGCTGATGGTGTTCAGGCCGGTGGTCTGCAGCCAGGCCGCCGCCCAGCGGTGCAGGTCCCGCCCGGACGTCTTCTCCAGCGCGACCAGCAGGTCCTCGAGAGTGGCGTTGCCGAAGGCGTGTGCCGCGAAATAGGCGCGCAGACCGGTCAGGAACTCCTCGAAGCCGACGTAGGCGGCGAGCTGCTTGAGCACGCTCGCGCCCTTGGCGTAGGTGATCCCGTCGAAATTCACCTCGACGGCGGCCAGGTCGACCATGTCCGCAGCGATCGGATGGGTCGACGGCAACTGATCCTGGACGTAGGCCCAGGATTTCTCCACGTTCGCGAACGTCGTCCAGGACGACGTGTACTCGGTGGCCGACACCTGGGCGACGACCGATGCCCAGGTGGCGAACGACTCGTTGAGCCAGAGATCGTCCCACCAGCGCATGGTGACCAGGTCACCGAACCACATGTGCGCCATCTCGTGCAGGATCGTCTCGCAACGCCGCTCGTACTGGTACCGGGTGACCCTGGACCGGAAGACGTATTCCTCGCGGAAGGTGACGGCCCCGGCGTTCTCCATGGCTCCCGCGTTGAACTCGGGCACGAACAGTTGGTCGTACTTGCCGAACGGGTACCGCACCCCGAAGGCGCTGTGGAAGAAGTCGAATCCCTGCTTGGTCTGGGTGAAAAGCCGCTCGGCGTCGAGGTGCTCGGCCAGCGTGGAGCGGCAGAAGATGCCGAGGTCGATGCCATCGTGATGGTCGCGCACCACGTGGTACGGACCCGCGATCAGCGCCGTGACGTAGGTGCTCATCGGCTCCGTGGTGGCGAAGCGGTGCACGGTGGCGCCGGACAGTCCGGGTTCGGTGGACGTCGTCGCGCCGTTGGCCACCACCTGCCAGTCGGTGGGCGCCGTCACCGTCACGGTGAACCGCGCCTTGAGATCCGGCTGGTCGAAGCAGGCGTAGAGCCGCTTGGCGTCCGCCGTCTCGAACTGCGAGTACAGGTAGACAGCGCCGTCGACCGGATCGACGAACCGGTGCAGACCCTCGCCGGTGTTGGTGTAGAGGCCGACCGCCTCGATCTCGAGCTCGTTCGTGGCGGCCAGATCGTCCAGCGCGAGACCGCCGGTCGTCGACCAGGTCCCGACATCGAGCGAACGACCGTTCAGCGTCGCGGTGGCGATCCCGTCGCCGACGAAGTCGATGAACGTGCTCGATCCCGGCTCGGCGTCGAAACGCACGACTGTGGTGGTCCCGAAAGTCTTCTCACCCGGACCACCGGCACCGTCGGTGACGTCGACGGCAATGTCGTACGAGGTGGTGCTGATGGTTTTCGAGCGCTCGCCGGCCTGTGCACGAGTGAGATTGGGCGCCTGCGACATGCGGGTCCTTCCGAGGAGATGCGACGGCTGTTGATCGACAGCGTTGGTGGCGGTGGGGCAATCTGACGCCTGCGATGCTATGACCATGCCGGCCGTCGATCACGCCGGTGACGGAGTGTAACGCCGGCGCCGGGAGTGCAGGGCAGATCCAATTTTCCTGGCCCCGACCGGATGCAGTTGCTCACATCCGGTTCCACCGGCGCAGGATCGGGAACAAGTTCGGATGACGAAAGGTTGCCGCCAGTGGCGGCCACCGGTGCCGTGGGCAAGGCGAGCTGCGAGTGGCCGTACCGGCCCGGAGATCGATCTTGTGCCCAGATGACGAGGAGTTCGTGTGATGAGTCAGTCCGTTCCAACGTCCATGTTCAGTGATCTGCCCGCCGCGGCCGGCAACGGGGCGTCTGCTGCAACGCAGAAGACGAAGGACCGGGTGGACTTCTGGTTCGACCCGGCCTGCCCCTTCGCCTGGGCGACCTCGCGGTGGGTGCTGGAGGCGGAGAAGGTGCGCAACATCGATGTGCGCTTCCACGTGATGAGCCTGGCCGTGTTGAACGAGAACAAGGACATCAGCGACGACTATCGCCAGCGGCTGGCCACCGCATGGGGGCCGGTCCGGGTGGCGATCGCCGCCGCCCAAGCACACGGCGACGAGGTGCTCGCGCCGATCTACACCGCGATGGGCACCAAGATCCACCGCGAGAAGATCGAGGACCGGTCGCTGGTGATCAAGCAGACGCTGGCCGACTTGGGACTGCCCGCCGAGCTCGCCGAGGCCGCCGATTCGACCGAGTACGACGATGCTCTGCGCGCGAGCCACCACGCCGGTATGGACGCCGTCGGCGACGACGTCGGCACGCCGACCATCCACATCAACGGCTCCGCCTTCTTCGGGCCGGTGATCACCCGGATCCCGCGTGGCGAAGAAGCCGGCGAACTCTGGGACGCGGCAGTCAAGCTGGCCTCTTTCCCGTATTTTTTCGAGTTGAAAAGGACCAGAACAGAAGACCCGCAGGCATAGTGACGGCCGGTTGGGTGGTGCCGCTTGCCAACTCAAAAGGACCAGAACAGAAGACCCGCAGGCAGAGTGACGGCCGGTTGGGTGGTGCCGCTTGCCAACTCAAAAGGACCAGAACAGAAGACCCGCAGGC